>Ga0272443_10000501_pt1 | contig 72142 bp, 56 predicted proteins | sample SSMAcet12_FD_193581 | JGI IMG/M metagenome (GOLD analysis project Ga0272443, IMG submission 193581) | Marine sediment archaeal communities from Little Sippewissett salt marsh, Falmouth, MA, United States - SSM-Acet-12 | ecosystem: Environmental > Aquatic > Marine > Wetlands > Sediment ...
CTTCCAGGTTTTTGCCGGTTAGCCTGGACTGAAGGTCAATGCCCCTGAGGGTGGGTAGATCTTTGACCGCTCCGGTTACAGCGATGCGCATATTGCCGCGACGGGTGCTTCCCCGGGCATCGAGCATGGATAGAGCCTTGGCAGACCCCATTAACCGGCCTTGAAGCGCAAATTCATCTGTGGCGGGTAATTTCTCCCCGATAATCGGCCCTATACCTGATAAATCCTTGCCGGAGCCTTTTACGGATAGATCGATGCCGTTGAAATTGAGAAAATCTTTAATTCCGCCCTCCACCGCCAAACTCAGACCGCCGTGGTGGGCGTTGCCTTGTGCTTCATCGAGAGACAGGAGTTTTGCAGAACCTGTCAGTCGCCCCTGCACCGTAAAGCCATCCGTTGCTGGCAGTTTCTCCCCGATGATCGGACCGATTTCTGCCAGATCCTTGCCAGAGCTTTTCAGATTCAGGTCGATGCCGCTGAAGGCGATCAAGTCGCCAACGCCGCCGCTGACGGCGAGGTCGAAACCGCTTCCGGACAAATTCCCTTTGACATTTTCCAGTTTCAGGGATTCCTTGTTACCCTTTATCTCCCCATTCACTTCAAATGATTTTGTCTTTGGCAGCCGAATATCCATAACAGGCTCGAGGGTCGCCATATTCTCGCCAATCAGTTGGGCCTCCACATCGATACCCTGAAGGTTGAGAGCATCCTCAATTGCGCCATTGATCTTGATGGCTGCGGTTGACAAACTTCCTGACACTTGAAGCGGGAAGCGCTTGTGCGTAAACAATTGACGGATCCCTCCGGTCTTACCGGATAACGCGACCGACTGCCCGTTGAAGTCAGCCTGGAGTTTGAATGAAAGCGCTTCTTCTGTCTCTTCTTTGTTTATCACCAGGCTCGCTAATGTGAACTGCGTTTGGGAATGAGTCCCATGCCGGCGAAATGAAAAATGCAGGTTCTCGATGCTGACCCGGGCGACATCTATTTCAACTGGCCCGAGCGAACCGAGGCGGCCGGCGGAGCTGTCGCCCGCAACAAAGTCCCAATTGGCCCGGGCGTCGGCATCCGTCTCAAGCAACACCTTGACCCCGAAAAGACCGATCTCTTTGACCACCACATCTTTATGCAGCAGCGGCAGCAGCCGAACCTGCGCCTCCAGCTTTTCAATCTCGATCATTTGCGCTTGCGAGCCCCAGGGAACATTTGCCAGCGCTATATTCGTCACAACCAGCGTGGGCATTAACCCGATTTCGAGGCTCACCTCGCCGCCCAGGCTCAGTTTGCGGCCCGTCGCATCTTCAACCACTTGGGCAACCAGAGGCTTTAGTTTATTGTAGTCATAGGTCTTCAGGACCACATAAACGGCGGTAATCAAGATAACGATCATCAAAACGCCGATGGTGACGATCCATTTCCAGCGCATGAGATAATATTTCTCGCTAAGACTGAACATACTCCGATGTTACGATGACGAAATCCTTTTCTGATCGGGTTTCCGGGTCTGCGGCAAGATCCGTGATCATCAGCATCATGCCTGGGTGCATGGCCCCAAGTGTTTGTTCGACAAACGCCGGGTCGAATTTAATTCGATCAAGGGTTGCGTTATCCGTGTTCTGCACGGCAGCCGTCGAATCAGCATGACGGATCGACGCGGCACTCCAGGTGGGATGCTTGCCTTCAAGCGTTTTTAACACCAGGACATGGGTGCCCAGAGGTTGATCGGAATTGGCAATGGTGATCGGTTTCTGATTAACGATCTCGCCGTCTTTGAGTAAGTAGGATTTCCGATCCGCGCCGCTCACCACAACCGAGGCAACCGGTACACGATTCGGGTGATCTCCGGCCGCGGGGGGCACCGCCTTGTGCTTCTTTCTGCGCTCCCGGGCGATTTCCTGAGCGATCATCTGGTCGGCATCACCGCTGAGAACAATGCCCGGATGCACGACGTCGGCGGGGGCCGAATGTTCATCGGCAATGATCACCGCCGTACCCAGGTGAGTAATGTCAAACAGCTTGGCGGAAAATTCCAGGGGCAAATGAACACAGCCGTGGGAACTGGGGTAGCCGGGCAGGCCACCCGCATGCAGACAAATCCCGCCCCAGGTCAACCGCTCGGTGTTCGGCATGGATGCATTATGATAAATACTGGAATGATGGTGCTTGTCTTTCTGCAGTATGACAAATACGCCCGTCGGTGTACGATGTCCTTTACGTCCGGTCGATACAGTCGTTACGCCGATCTCCAACCCGTTGCGATAGACATGCCCCATCTGTTCCGGTAGCGACACCAGCATAACGACCGGCCCCTCCGGCGACAATTCGGGTTCCCATACGTATTCGCCTGGCTTTAGTTTTTCGCCGGGTTTTAGAAAATGGCCAGCTTGCTTTGTTGCCCACAGGGGACCGCACAGGCCCAGGATCGTTGCGGCGGCCATGCCTTGCAGTACTTTTCGTCTGGTTATCATTTTTTAAATCCTCTCTGTTGGGGGTCGAAATTTGAGCTTAGGGCAATCTAATTAGTGCCAAAAAACGACCGTTAAAATTAAATGCAAGAACTCCGTAAAGTGATGATGCTATCAACTCCTATACCATCTCTTACCGGGTTCGTTTTATTTCCCGGTTTGCTTCCGGCTCGCCGCCTGAATGGCCTTGACTATCTCATGACTGAGTTTGGCCAGCGCGCGACTCTGGGCTGAAACCAGGGCATTATAATCCGGCCCGCTCACCGGCTCGCGGATGTTGGAGCGGCTCGCTGCAACCAGTTCCTTGTTCTTGCCTCCGAGAATGCTCCAGCGCGCCACCAGCCAGGCCTCTTTGCCCAAATCACCATCGAGCCGAACCACATCCAGGATGATCTGATAGTCCATTGGCTCGGCCAGCCGCCAGGGATAAATGAATATTCGTTCGGTCGGCAGCAGCAGCCCGATGTTTTCGGCCAGCACGTTGGTCAAATTGTCCTTGAAGGCCCCTGCCCAAAGATCGAACTCGGCTCTCACCAGCCGGTTGTCGCCGGTGCGGGTGACGAGCTTGGACTGGTCCAGGTAATCGGCCAGCTTGATCGGGCCGATGCCGATACGCGTATCGCGCTCTGGGGTGTCGCTTTTTGCCATGGCTTTGTCTTCGGTTATCGGGCTCAGCGCATAAAACCGCGGCGATTGGCTCCTGCCCAGGCAGCCGTCCAAAAAGAGGAGACAAATCACCAGAATCACCGGTAAACAACGGAAAAAGGGCGCATCTCTCATCTTATTTTTCTCCTGGTTTGCCGAGGCCTTGAATCAAGGCCTCGGGGTGCTGGCCCAGAGTGTTGGCCAGTTGCCGGAACGAGCGGGCCGTAGCTGAAATCTCCTGCAGGCTGCTCTCCAACTCGACGATCAGCGGGGCGTCTGGGGACATAACCCCCCTGACCGCCGACAGAGTTTTATCCAAACTGGTCCCCAGCGCCGCCACCCGAGCGTCGGCGTCCCGGGCCAGTTTGCCGAAATCCTTGACGGCGTTGTTCACATTTTTCGCCAGCGGATCCACCTGATGGTCCACGTTATTGACCAGTTTGCGGGTATCGCGGATGGTGCCGTCTAGATGGTCTGCCAGCGGGTCTATTTTGGCGTCGACCTTTTTCACGACCTGTCGCATCTCCTCGAGAGTCTCTTTCAGAGTCTTGACGCTGCCGATCAGGTCCGGGTTGTTGACGAACCGATCGACCCCGGCCAGGGTGTTCTCCAGATTTTTTTGTAGACCTTCCAGGTTGAGCTTTTGAAGTGACTGGGCCAACCGCTCGGTGGTGGACGGGATGGTGGGGATCTCAATATACTCTTTAGCAATGTTTTTCAAGTTGATCGGGGTATCGGGATAGAAATCGAGCTCGACCATCAGCTGCCCGGTGATGAAGCTCTGCGTCGCCAGCACGGCCCGCAACCCTTTTTCAATAAGCTGCTGTACACCTTTTTTGCGATCTTCATCCGTCCTCTGAGCACCACCAACCACCTTGAATCGATCCGGCTCGACTTCGACAATAACCGGAATATCCGCCTTCATCACTTTAGGATCGATGTTGAGCGTAATGCTTTCCACCGACCCCACCTGAACCCCCTGGAACTGCACCTGCGCACCCACGCTCAACCCCTTGACGGAGCTGTCGAAATACAGAACATATTTAACGGTCTTTTTGAAGAACTTGCCCGAGCCGAAAATCACCAGGCTGGCGGCCAGTAGGACTACCGCGATGACAACGAAACCGCCGATCATCATCTTGTTCGCTTGTTTGGCCATGTGTGCCCATCCTTATCGTGTTTAAGATTTCTCACCGCGGGTGAGAAACAACCGCAGCGTGGGATCCTTGGTTTCAGCCAGCAGCGTGCTCGGGTTGCCCGTGGCCGTCATGGTCCTTTGGGACGCATCCAGAAACACCGAATTGCTGCCGATGGCAAATATGCTGGCCAGCTCGTGGGTCACCACCACCATGGTGGTGCCCAGGCTCTCGCGCAGCTCCAGGATCAGATCATCCAGCCGCCGCGCGCTCACCGGGTCCAGCCCGGCCGAGGGCTCGTCGAAAAAAAGGACTTCCGGATCCAGCGCCATGGCCCGGGCGATGCCGGCCCGCTTCTGCATCCCGCCGCTGATCTCAGAGGGGTAGAACTCTTCGAAGCCGGCCATGCCCACCAGGGCCAGCTTCAGCTTGACCACATCACGGATCTGCGCGGGACTCAAATCCGTGTAGGTCTCAAGCGGCAGGGCGATGTTTTCGGCCAGGGTCATCGAGCTCCACAGCGCCCCGCTCTGGTACATCACCCCGGCGCGCCGGATAATCCGGTCGCGGGTCGGCGGATCGGACCCCCAGAAATCGACCTGCCCATAGAAGACCTGGCCCTTGGCCGGGGTCTTCAGTCCGATCAAAATGGTCATCATGGTGCTCTTGCCGCAGCCGCTGCCGCCCATGATGATAAAGATGTCCCCGCGGTTGATCGCAAAGGTCAGATCGTGCATGACCACAAAGTCGCCGTAGGCCATGGTCAGATCCCGCACCGTTATGTGGGCTTCTTCTTCAGCCATGTTTTTTTTAGCTCACCACAAAGGCGCAAAGAGCGCAAAGTTTATTTTTCTTTATGTTTTCCGCTGAGACGCCGGAAAACATAAAAAGCTATCGCCAATGGCGAACAGAAAACGGATAGAGAGCAAAAATTTTTACAGCATTTCCATATGGCCAAGTTGAAAGGCCGTTGATGCTCAAAAGTTCTTTCCGAAGGCAAGTTGCCTTTTGCTTTTCGGCGAAAAGCAAAAAAAGAATTTTTCTGCGTCCTTCGCGTCTCGAGCGAAGCGGGCGGTGAAATCTAAATTCCCAGCAGATTGCACAACACCGTGATCACGGCCGTGGAGACGATGATCCCGATAATGGCGGTGACCACTGCCGAGGTGGCCGCTTCGCCCACCGCCGAGGCACTGCGCCCGCACTGCATGCCCCGCATGCAGCCGGCCAGCGCCACGATCACCCCGAACACGATGCCGGAGAAAAGCCCGATGCCCAGATTCCAGAGATTGACCGCCTTTACGGTCTCGTTGTAGTATTGGATGAAGCCGATATCGAGCATGCCGACCCCCACCACCATACCCCCCAGAATACCCATGACGTTGGCGTAAAGGCACAAAAGCGGCATCATCAGCGCCAGGGCCAGCATGCGCGGCAGCACCAGAAACTCCATCGGCGATATGCCCAGGGTTTTGAGCGCGTCGATCTCCTGGTTGACCTGCATGGTGCCTAGCTGGGCGGCGAAGGCCCCTCCCGTGCGACCGGCCATGACGATGCCGGTCATAATGGCCGCCATCAGGCGCACCATGGCGATACCCACCAGGTCGGCCACGTAGATCTGGGCCCCGAACAGCTCGAGCTGAATGGCGCCGATAAAGGCCAGGATCAATCCCACCAGAAAACAGATCAGGCTGACGATCGGAAGTGCCTGCCCCCCGCAGGACTCCACGATAAGCCACAGGTCGCTTTTCCGGTACTGGGCCCTGCCGCGCAGCAGGTTCATAAAGGCAATCACCGTATCGCCGATAAATTCCAGCATCTCTCCCGCGGCCCTGAAGAAATCGACGGTTTCGTTGCCCACGTGGGCCAGGAACGACACCTTCCCCTCGGCCTTGCGGGCGTCCTTTTTCGCCGGCACCGCCGCGGCCAACGCTAGAAGTTTTCGCGCCCCTTGCGGCAAACCGCTGTCGTCGATAGGGATCTTTTGCTGCGTGCAAAATTCGCGCAAATCTACCAGAAAGATCAGCAGCCCGCTGTCCCAGTCCGTCAGCTGCCGGGTGTCGAAGACAATGTTACGAACCCCTGACGTCCCCTCGACTCTTTGTTGAACCACATCGGTCGAAGGCAGTTTTTGCCCCAGCTTCCAGCTGCCGGCGAGTACCACCGTCAGCGAGTCTTCAGCCGTTTTCTGAAGTTGCATTTCACCGGGAGCCGCCATTTATCTCATCCTCCTACTGTGCATTGTCTTCCCGCCATTCTTTGAAAGCTCCCGATTCGAACCCCTGTTTTTTCTTCGGCCCGATCAACGACTGGCAAGTAAAAGTCCAGCCGTCGACGATTAACTCAGAACTTCCAGTTGGCGTACAGGGCGAGGAACAAGGTTCCGATGCTGTCGTAGGAACCGACGAGGTTTCCGCGCCCGCCGGCTGCAACCGGCGCCGTGCTCTGCAGGTTGGTGTCGAGCGTCCCGCCGTACATGTACTCGGTCGCAACGCCCCAGGTGAAGGTCTCGCTTGCCTGGTGCTGAGCGCCCACGCCGAAGCGCCAGGCCGAATTGACCGGCAGCAGCGGCGAGACGTTAGAAGCTCCCTGAAACCCCGAGTCGTAGGCGACACCGAAGTTGAGCAGCCATGGGTCGTTCAGCTTGTACTGCGCCCCCAGGGCAAAGTGCCAGGTATCCTTGAAGTCTAGTTCGGTCGTGATACTACTGGGATTGGTCGTGTTGTCGACGCCGAGTTCCACCTGACCGAACTTCGACCATTGCTGCCAGCCCACGCTGCCGAGCACCGCCCAGCGGTCGTTCACCTGGGTGAAGAGGCTGCCCATCGCCTGCTGGGGAACCTTGATACCGGCCTTGATGCTCGAGTTCAGCAGCCCCCTGCCGTTCAGCAGGCTGGCGATACCTGGCGAAAGGTTCGAAAAATCCGCCGGACCTTTGAAATCGAGATTCACCTGGGAGTTCCACGTCAGTCCGAGCCGGATGCCTTCCGTTATCTCGTAGAGCAGCCCGAGGTTGACGCCCCAGCCCCATTCGTTGTCATCGAGCTTGAGCTGGCCGTCGCCGAAGGCGGGGTCGACGTTGTTGATCGCCACCTGATTCTTGTAAGTGCCGTACATGGCGGTCACGCCCCCCCCGAGGGAGAGCTTGTCGGTCAACTTGTAGGCAATCGAGGGCACAAGCGATATCCCGAGCAGCGTCGTCTCCTGGACGTAGTAGCGGCCGACCCAGTCGTCGTCATACTTCAGGGGGGCCCCGAAGTTACCGGTAAGCGCAAACCCGAGCTTGAGAACGGGCGACACGCTGTAGCTGACAAACCCGCCGCCGCCGAGGAACCACCCGTCTGTCCCGACCGCATAGCCGCCGTCCTCGTTACCGAGTTCCGGCGAAGTGCCGGAGCCGATCGAGAACTTTGTGTTGCCCCAGAGCACTTGCCCCGCGGCCAGGACCTGGGTGCCCGACAGCCGCGTCATGCCGGCGGGATTGGTAAAAACAGTCGAGGCATCCTGCGCGCGCGCGCCGTAGCCCGCCGAGGCCAGGCCGACCTCGGCCGTTCCGAACTCATAGGCGAACAGTCCGCCAGCCATGGCCGGGCCGGTATTGAGCACACTTAACCAAACTACTGCGGCAATCAAGCTGAGTTTGGCGCCACGAATGGCCCTTTGCCGTGTCAACATGAGAACCTCCTTTTGCTTCTAGTATTTACCCTAAATGCCAGAGTCCAGAAATCCACCATCCAAATTTGCTATTCTTTTTCGTTTCGTCCCCTTTAGTGTTCTCAAAGCCGTGGCCTGCTCTAATAACTGCCAACGAAACCGGACATGGTAAAAAAGCCGGCGTACGGTCGCGGGTGAATATGCTTTACGGCAGCGGAATGCACGCTCCGTAAACGATGAATGCCTCTTGATCCCCTGCGGCCGTCACGACGAATTTGCCTGTTTCTTTCATAACCGCGGCAGTCCAGCCGACGCCGTCGCGCACATCCTGGATACCCTCGTCCGCCCCCTGCAGGATCAGCTTTCCCCCGATGCGTTCCATCCGTTTTATGGCACTGCTGCGATCCCCTTCAATCTTTCCGGCCGGACTGACGGTTTTCTTCTCAAAATCAATCGCGAGAAATTCAAGCTGCATTATGCTTCCTCATCACGGAGCAGGCGGACCTCTCGCTGCGGGAACGGGAACGACATGCCCGCTGCCTGCACCGCGTCATAAACGGCTATGGCCACCTCGCTTTTGATCTTGGACCAGTCGGCGAACTGATCCGTCCAAACCCGAAGATTGAAGTTGATCGAGCTGTCGCCAAAGCCGACAAACAAACCCTTGGGCGGCGGATTCTTCAGGACCCTCGGGTGTTTGCCGCCCGCAGCTTCGATTACTTCGATCACCTTTGGGGGCGCCGAACCGTAGCTGACACCCACGGGCAGACTGATCCGGCGAAGCTGGTCGCTCAAGATCCAGTTGGTCACCTGCTCCGAGACGAGCTGCGAATTGGGGACGATGATCTCGGCTCCCTGCCGGGTGCGCACGGTACTGGCGCGCATGCCGATCTGCTGCACCTGCCCGTAAAGGTCTCCCACTTCGACGAAGTCGCCCACGTGAATCGGCTGTTCGAACAGCAGGATCAGGCCCGAAACGAAGTTGTTCACCACATTCTGGAGCCCGAAGCCGAGTCCCACACCGAACGCACCGAGCAAAACGGTCACCTTGGTCAGGTCCACTCCGAGCACCCCAATCCCCACCACTAAACCAATGGCCAGGATAACGTAATGGAGCAGGCGCGACGCGGCAAAGGCCTTTCCCTGCGGGATCCCTCTGCGGGAATACACGTCTTCCTGAAGCACGAAGCGGATGTAACCGGACAACAAATTCGCCGCCCACACGACGAGGACGAAGGCGAGGACATCTTCCAGGGAGACACTGATCGATCCCCGTTCCAGTTTGGCGCTAAGTGCGGCTTTGCCGATCGACAGCGCCGGTTGGAGCAAGCCGACATAACCCAGAACGCGAACCGACCAGGCGACGATCGACAGCCAGATAAGGACGCGGTGGATGCGGTGTTCCAGGAGGTCGCGATGGTGACGAACCATCTGAAGTCGTCCCAGCGGCCGCACACGAATACCATAAGACACAACGCCGCACAATATCCTGATGGAGGCGATGAGTGCGACAGCCAGCGCGCCGCCGATCAGGACGGCCGATATCAGGAGTCGCGCGATTCGCATGTAACCCAGAACACCGGCCACCAGCCCGACACCAAAGGTAATCAGGACGAGGCTGGCGCCCGTCCGCAGAGCGCGACGGCGGGTCGAACCGGATGTCTGCACTAACGATCGCTGCAGGTCTCCGTAGACCAGCGACCATCCCAACACCGCCATGCCCGCAAGTGCCTCCAGCACGACCATGACCTGATCGAAGAGAGCCGTACCCGCGAAAGCATGCCGGAGCGTATCGAGGAAAAACAAGAAACCCAGCGCATAAAGCCAGACGACCGCCCTCTGATCGACCGTTGGTTTCAGCAACCGTATAATCGGCACCAAGGCCAAGGCCTCGAAAAGGTGGCGCACCGTGGGTGGCGCCGGCGAGTAGGGCCAGGAGGCGAAGAGCAGTGAAGCGACGAGCGCCGCAGAGAAGGGGGCATCGACCACGGTGTTAATGGCTGCTGAACCTTCGCCGGCTTTCCATCGGTGGACCTTTCTTCGCATCGCGTAGAACAGCACCGCCAGCACCACGAGGACCCCGAGATGAACTGGCATTCCGCTGGAAGGATCGTGCCAGTATTGTTCAATATCCGCCCATGAGTCGGCGGCAATTGCACGCAGCCTGTCGGCTCCCCCGGCACGCGCCCGCATCCATTGTTCAGTGTTCCAGATCGGCAGCCTTTCTCTTCTCGCAATCCCCCCAACAGCCGCATGCTGGGCTTGGGCGATCCCGGCCAGTGCGGTTCCACACTGTGCCACCTCGTTGGCGATGCGACCCTGCAGGTCAAGTAAGGCTCTGTGCTGCGTCTGCAAGGCGATCTGCGTTGCATCGATGGCCGGGAGGACCGTGGTGATCTGCTGAATAATCGTATCCGGCGCCTGCTCCGCCCGTGCGGTCTCAAGGGTGCGGCTCCATGTCTTTTGAAGCTCTGTCAGCCGGGTCAGCGCCGCCTCCAGTCGGTCAACCATCCGCATGAGCAGGCTCAGCCACTTGCCCAACTCGAGCTGATTCTTCAATAGCAGCAGAGGCCTTTTGTTCATTGGCGGTCTGGGCCTCCGCGGTCTTTTGCTCCTCCGCCCGGACCACAGTGGCTGCCAGAAAAAGGACGATACTGAGGGCAATGACTAGACGTCCCTTCCCGATATGCGACAGTATGTCAGGACCTTTCAATCTCATTTTTCTTCACTGTTGAGCGGTATATTGAGGGTCGCGAACAGGGCGTATCCCTCGTACCTGTTCTTTGCCCAGAACTCGCAGTAGCCCCGCACGTTCGCTGACCACTGCTGGCTGCCGACTTTGAACGTGTACCCGACCTGCGGGCCGATGGCTGCAACCCGCGACTTGAACGGCCCGACACTGTCGCCGCTTCCGCTGTCGCCGGTGAGTTGATAATAGACGTATCCGGCGATACCCACCTCCCAGGCGGCAGACAGAACCTGCGAGATGCTCCAGTCGAGATGGGAGTCGATCCCGTTCTGGTAGTCCGTGCTGGTGTTCTCGAAGTTGTAGGTGGCGCCGACCACTGCCGAGAATTCCCGGCCCGTCTGCTGGTTGAAATACGTGTAGCCTCCGCCAACATCGACGGCCCAGAAACCGATCCCGATGTTGGCAAGCCGCTGACTGTCGTAGCTTCCCACAGGGATGTTGCCGGTGAGGTAGATCATCCCGTTGTGAACGCCCCGGTTCCAGGCGAGGCCGGCAGTCGGGCTGAGGTCGGTGAAGCCTGATACCGCGTCGTTGCGATCAAGCTCGTTTCCCAGGCTCGACACCGAAAGGTCGGCCTGGGCCCAGTTGCGGCCGTAACCACCGCCGAGAGAGAGCGAGGGTTGGCCGCCCAGTATTTTTGTCTGCGGAGCGTACGCCGGCGTTACCAGTAGCATTAGGTCACGCGAATCGATGCCGGAGTAAAGCGTCTCCCCTCGAGAAAAGATTGAAGAACCACTCGTTCCTCCGCTGTAGTAATAAAAGCCGGTCGAGAGCGACCAGCCCGGATTCGGCGGCACTGCCGCAAGGCTCGCATACTGACCGGGAAGCCAGAACGAGGTGCCGCCTTCGTCTGCCCATGAATCGGTCCATCCCGTCATCATCAGGGCGGAGACGAGGAGGATCGCAGCAATCTGCGTTATCCTTCTCTTTACGGGCTTGCTTTGCTCTGGGGATGCCATTTTCCTGAACTTACAGAAAAATGCACATTTCCGGATCGGAAACTTCCCAGTGTCCTCGATGAAACCGTGGATGGGCACTAGCTAAACGCTAAAAGCGGCCGGGACCGCGGAAACCGACGCCGACGCCGTGAAAGCCGCGCCCAACGCCGCCGCCCACCCCGATCCAATCGATGAACAGCGAGGTCGCACCGCCCCCGGTACGGAGGCTGCCCTCGATGAGCTTGTAATTGTAAACGAGATCGGAACCGTCGATTTGGGGATGCGTGATCTCGACGGCGACAACCGTATTGTCGGGTTTTCCAGGTTCAAAGACGGATAGCACGGCGTTCGGCGGGTCTCCGCCAAAATTGTCCTTGCCGGCCTTTGCCGTCCACTCATCGAGGTAGTCGGCCATTTTAATGTGCCCGGCGAGTCGGACCGGCCGATCCGTGAAGTACAGTGTCTGCTGATTGATGTTCACGAGGCGGAACGTCTTCGCCGCTGCGTCCACTTTGACATCGTCGGCAATCTATACGAACATGTACTGGGGCGTTTCCGGAGTAGCCACCGACGCGGTGGAGGTGGCCGCACATACCGATAGAGACAACATGAACGCCGCCAGGAGAAACGCCTGGAGGGCGTGGTTAAACCTTTTATGAAACTCAGTGAAATTTTTCATTGGTTGCTCCTTTCATGATGATAGAGATGTTGCCCTCACGCTAATTAACAGGGAACGAATTGGTTGCGTCTCGCGGTGAAGCCACCGACCGCATCCTGAAGGACGCGACCGGCATGTTTTGCGAGCGATCCTTTCTTACTTGATATATTCCACTCGTGCCTGCTCGATCTGGCCGTTGAACTTGAACGGCGCCTGGTCGTAGTACTCGAGCCCTACCGGCGAACCGAGGTCGATGCCGAAGTCGAGGCCGTCGTTGGCGGTGAACGCCAGCGGTGCACTGACGGGCACCGCGCCCGAGGCGGCCTCCTGGCCGTTAATTTTCAACACCACCTTGAGCCGGCCGGCGGGCAGTTTGTCCCTGGCCTTGATTTCGGTGCGCTGGATCTCGAACAGGTTGTATTCGTATGACAGCACGCCGTCCTTCACATAGCAGGTGAGGCCTCCGGAAAAACCGCCCAGAGCGTAGAGCACGCCGTTGGCATTGGCCGGGATGTCGGCGTCGATGGTGACGACGTTGAGCGTGTTGCCAAGAGCCGGGGCAGTGACCTCGGGCATCCGCGTGATCGCGCCCGGAAATGTCCACGATGTGTAAGGCGGTTTGGCGCGCAGCTCCGGGTGGAACACGGGGACCCACAGTCCGCCGCCGAACCCCAGGCGTTGTCAGGGCAACACTGTTCTCGAGGCTACCGGTGCGCTGTGAATCGAACCACCGATTGCCCCGCCCGTCGCTTTCATTTCGGCTGCGCCGTCACATAAACCAGGCTGTTCCCCTGAAACACTGCGCGATAGAAGTTGCCGCCGCAGTAGTAGTATTCCACGCCGCCAACCGGTGTGGAGGTACAACCTGCGGGGAGGGCGGAAACGACGGTGCCCAGCGGCAACGGCTTTCCGGTGGTTGTTGGCGGCGGAGAGGCAGGCGCTGGAGCGGCGGCCTGATTTTGAGCAGCCGCCTGGTTCGCCGCTGCTGAAGTTGCGGCAGCCTCGCCCATAGAATACCCGACGATGACGCCCCTGCGTGCGGCCCTGCGCCGTACGCCAAAGATCGCATGGGCTTCGGGCACAAGTTGCTCAAACAGAACCGGTACATCGGCAATGAGCATCAAAACAACTGTTATGGTTAATACTGCAAACTTGTATATCGTCTTCATCTGTTACCTCCGTTTGGTGTCAGCGGGGCTGGCCCCGCTGTTGGTTTAGAGTGGCATGAAAACAATCTGCTTGACCCCCTGGGGCGGTACGAAGGTGAACCGGGTATCGGCCACGGACGGTTTTATGTTCCAGTCACTTATGACCGTTGTAATGCTCAATCGCATGGGGGTTCCGGTGTCGGTGACGACATACTTATATGGCAACGGCTTACCGCCGTCGGCGACCCACACCTGAAAATCGACCCCCGGCCGGCTGAAGAGCAGATGATCGCACTTGACGCCGCCGATGACCGCCTTGCCAACCACCACTGCCAAAGTTACCTCCTGCATCAGCAGTGGAAAGGCGTTGCTGTAGACCAGGTCGGCGACCGGAACGGTGAGCCCGAGGGACTCACGCGCGAAGTCGAGCATCTCCTCGATCTTCCCGGGTGCAGGCTCCGTCGCATAGACCTTGTCGGACGGGTTGTACAGCGTCAGCGTCTTGCCATCGTATGAGAAGATCTGGTCGATCAGATCGCCCTGGCGCTCGGCGTACAGTTTGTTCGGCCGGCTGATGATCACGTTTGCCGAGACGTCGAAATCGACCCTGTGTCCCGAGTCGAGCTCGTCCTCGAGGGTGTTCTGCGTGTGCACGCTGAACTTCTGCAGGCCGCTGAGATAGTCGGTCATCTGCTTGAGGATCTGGGTGGCGACCGGATCCACCGCCGGTGCTTGAGCCCGGACCTCTGTGGAGACGATCGCCGCCAGTGCGAGCACCCCGAGAACGAACAATGCTGCTACCATTCTGAAATTCAATGTTCTCATCTTGTTGCCTCCTTCTCTGGTTGGTTAGGGTCACGGCAACAAATAATTCCACTAGATTGCGCCGGATTTGGGTTCGTCTACAAGGCACATCCAGCGGCGCCGAGATACGTGCCGGTGGATGTAACGCGGTAGACGGCCACAAGACAAGCAAGATGTGGCATTATTTTTTGCTGGGGCCCTTAAGCTTTAACAGCGGCTCCTGCCACCCGGCAAGAGCGTTGGTGTGCGGCACGAGGTTCGTAACCGCACGCCTAACAGTTTCCTCGGGATAGCCAAGCTATCTGAGCCCGGGACCGCGGAGCCCGACACCGACGCCATGGAAGCCGCGCCCGACCCCGCCCCCGACCCCTATCCAATCGATAAACAGTGAGGTCGCGCCGCCCCCGGCAGGGAGGCTGCCCTCGATGAGCTTGTAACTGTAAACGATATCGGATCCGTCGATCTTGGGCTGGGTGATCTCGACCACGGCGGTCGTATTGTCGGGTTGTCCAGGCTCATAAACCGACAGCACGGCATTCGGCGGATCCGCACCGAAATTGTCCTTGCCGGCTTGTGCCGTCCACTCCTTGAGATAGGCGTCCATTTTATGGTGCCCGGCGATTCGCGCCGGTCGATCCGAAAAATACAGTGTCTGCTGATTGACGTTCATGAGACGAATAGTCTTAGCCGCTGCGTCCACTTTGACATCCTCGGCAATCTGCACGAACATGTACTGGGGCGTTTCCTGAGAAGCCGCCGATGCAGTGGAAGTGGCTGCACATACCGCCATTGAAACCATGACCGCCGCCAGGAAAAGCACCCGGTACTTTATGTGTTCCACGCATGCTTGCTAGATATTGCCGTTGAACTTGAACGGCGCATGGTCGTAATACTCGATCCCTTCCGTAAAGCCGAAGTCGATGCCGCAGTTGGCATCGGCAACATCTTTCTCGCGTCGGGCAGCGAGATGAACTCTCGATAGCTTTCGCCGAACAAATCCTCTATCGCGCCGTCGAGAAAGGTGTCGCCTTTCTTCGGATTGTGCATCAGGGCTTCGAACTGCGCAGGTGCCGCCGATTTGGCGTCGACCAGCACATTCAGGAACTGGTAATGCACGCCTGGCACGAAATTTCGTGTCGGTCGCTTGCGACCGTGAATTCGCGGGCCGCTCCCTGGCGAGAACGGCCCGCGCGGCTCAAGATCGAACCGGCTTCGTTGCGCGTGCAGTGTGCAGATCTACTGCGGCCCGCTTTGCATATGATGAATCGGCTGGCCGTCGATCGCGATCGCTTCCGTATTCTCGAGTTTCTTGATTTCCTCGGGCGACAACTGCGGCCGGTCCACCGTGATCGTCAGCTTGTTGAGCTTGGCGGTGAGGGGGAACGGCGGCTTGTAGTCCGCGTCGTTCACGCCGGTGAGCGTGTCCGAGCCAATGTCGAAGCTCTCGTCCCATTGCAGGATCATTGGCAGGGTGCGCTTCATGGTGATGGTTTGGACTGGTTTACCGTCCACCTTAAGCGTGCCGGTACCAGGCCGACCGAGGCCGCTCATATTGTTGAACGCGAGCGTGCCGACGCCGAGGCCGTCATACTTGAAGTCAAACTCCAGCGTGTGTTTTCCGGGCGTGAGGACCTCCGGGCCTTCCCACTTAATGCGCTTGAGGTCGATGAGATTCCAGAGGAACACGGGCTTGCCCTTGAGCAGATAGAAGCCGTAGCCGGCAAACCGTCCGCCTGAGGTCAGGATCATGCCCTCGGCACCGCCTTTCGGCACGTCGATTTCGACGGTGATGGTGTAGGAGCTGTTGAGCAGGAACGGGGAATCGCCCTGGGGCAGGCCGACCATCGGGCGGGTGTAAACGAACTCGGTGCGGCCGGCGGTGATGTTCGGGCGCGGCGCGACGATGCGGGCCGCCACCGAGGCATCCAGCGGGAAGACCTGGTACTTCTTGGCTTCCGCGACGAATTTCTCGCGCATCTCCGCCACCTTTTTCGGGTATTTCGCGGCGATGTCGTTGGCCTGGCTGAAGTCCTTGGTCAGGTCATAGAGCTGGAACACCTGGTTGTTCAGCGGATCGGGGTTCGCCGCACCGAATGCCTGCCAGGGCGCGCGGTTCACCTTCGTGCTCAGAAGCCAGCCGTCGTCATAGAGCGCCCACTGGCCCATCATCTCAAAGTATTGGGTCTTGTGCCGCGACGGCACCTTGGCGTTTTCCTTGTCGAAGGTGTAGACGAAGCTCGTGCCCTCGATCGGCGCTTGCTTGATGCCGTCGACCTCCTCGGGCGCGGGGATGCCGGCGGCCTCGAGGATGGTGGGCACGACGTCGATAACGTGGATGAACTGCTCGCGCAAAGCCCCCTTGTCCTTGATGCGCGCGGGCCACGACACCACCATGTTCTGGTTGATGCCACCGAGTCTGGACGCGTTCTGCTTGAACCAGTCGAACGGCGTGTCGAAGGCCCACGACCACCCGGCCGACATGTGATTGTAGGTCTCCTCGGTGCCCCAGACGTCGTACCACTTCATCTGCACGTCGACGGGCATCTCGTTGACGCCATTGAAGAAAGCCACTTCGTTGGGCGTGCCCAGGGGCCCGCCCTCGGCGCTGGTGCCGTTGTCGCCGTTGATGTAGATGATGAGCGTGTTGTCGAGCCTGCCCAGGTCCTCGAAGGCCTGGATCACGCGGCCGATTTCATGGTCGTTGTAGGCCGCGTAGGCGGCGAAGACCTCCACCTGGCGGATGAAGAGCTTCTTCTCCTCCGGGCCGAGCTGGTCCCAGGGCTTCAGGACGTCATCGGGCCAGGGCGTCAGCTTCGAATCCTTGGCGATCACGCCGAGGCGCTTCTGATTCTCGAAGATGCGCTCGCGCAGCTTGTTGTAGCCGTCGTCGAAGAGGTTCATGGCGCGGATCTTGTCCACCCACTCCTTGGTCGGGTGATGCGGCGCGTGCGTGGCGCCGGGGGCGTACTTGATGAAGATGGGTTTGGAGGGGTCCGTCTGGTGCATCCGCGAAATGTAGTCGATGGCGTCGTTGGCCATGCCGGTGATGAGGTTCCAGCCCGGCTTGCCATCGAAGGGATAGATCTGGGTGGTGTTGCGGAACAGATTCGGCTGCCACTGGTTGGCGTCGCCGCCCACGAAGCCGTAGAAATACTCGAAGCCCATGCCGGTCGGCCACTGGTCGAACGGCCCGACCTGGCTGGCGGTGAAAGCCGGCGTGTTGTGGTCCTTGCCGAACCACGCCGTGGAATAGCCGTTGTCGAGCAGGATGCGTCCAATGGTGGCCTTGTCCTTATTAATAATGCTGTTGTAACCCGGGAATCCCGTCGACTGCTCCGAGATCACCCCGAAGCCGGCCGAGTGGTGATTGCGCCCGGTGATCAGCGCCGCCCGCGTGGGCGAGCACAGCGCGGTGGAGAAGACCCGGTTGTAGCGCAGGCCCTCGTTTGCGATGCGATCCATCGTCGGCGTCGGGATCACGCCGCCGAAGGTGCTGGGCACCCCGAAGCCGGCGTCATCGGTGATGATCAGCAGCACGTTGGGTGCGCTCTTCGGGGGCACCACGCGCGGCGCCCACCATGCTTTCGACTGCAGGGCATCGTCCTTGATCACGCCGCCGAATTTCGGGTCGGGCGGGGGGAGTTGTTTGCCGCTTATCGTCGTGGTGGCGCTGGGCGAGCCCAAAGCCCCGGTTATCTGCTGGGCCATGGCGGGCACGGCGCTCATTGCGACCGTAAGGACAAACGCCAAAACCGCCATTACGAATTTCTTTGCTTTTGTTTTCATAAGTCACCCCCGTTTGTTTTCATGCATCATTGAATTAATAGGTTTTGTCATGGCAGCAGGCTCCCGTTCATCCACGTGGTTGGTACGCTGTCAAAATCACAGATTTTCCGTTGACTGTTTTCTTGTGATACAACGCTGGTCATCAGTTCAGTGTGCTGTCCCAGTAAAATTTGGCACCGGTGAGGCTGACGCCGACGAGCAGGCCCTCATCGTTGAGCTGATACATCGTCACCCCCTCGTCAAACACAGCAGCGCTTTCAACCGCTCCGCCTCCGCTTTTGTTTTTTTACACCTTCCATCCCTCTGCAGCCCTATTGGCTGCCCCCTTGGTCCTCTACTATCCGCACTACGTTGCTGTTTTCGTCAAATTCAACCGTGTATACCGGTTCAGAAGGGCCGAAATTATAGCGCCAGAATTTGCCCTCTTTCTTGTCGGGTTCACCGCACTTGTCCTGAACGGTTTGAGAGAAATCGCCGATTTGGACCACCCCGTTGTCACACATGATTGAATCCGCATTTTCGGACGCGATAACCGTCCAACGACCCATGCCTAGTATCAATAAAAACAGTGCCAAAACGATGCCGATATGCGAAAAAATAGAAGCCATAACCCCTGTTAATTGCCTGACTTTTTCCTTCGACATTTGGTTCTCCTCCTGCTCAGTTGTCAATTATACTTCCCATCCTTCCGGCGACCCGCAGCACCTTCCCGATGCGCGGGCCGCCCGGCGGTTGATTACCATTCGGCCTGCACGATGGCGGCGCTCTTTGAGGCGATCCCCGACAACAGTTCGATCCAGGATTTGACTGCTGACGCGGCGTCTTCGTGCTGGAGTTCGGTAGACAGGGCATCGACGTCGATGCCGGCTTGGGCGAAGCAGCCGAGCACGATCTCGCAGTCGCCACCGTCCGCCGGCATCAACATACCGATGTCATTACAATCCGCTAGTGCCTTCAAGGTCCTCTCGGACAGGGTGATGATCGAAAAAGGTACTGCCAGGGCTCTGATGTAAAAAACGTTGGAGGTTCCGGGGTCAACGGTTTCCGTGCCGACCCACAGGAGGCGCTGCGGCCGGGCTCCGGCATTACATGCGCGCTGCCAGCGCGGCGAGCTCAACAGGTCGCAGTAGGCCTTGTAGGTGCGCTGTGCGACGGCGGCACCCAGTTTGTTGCGCAGCGGCTCCGGCACCCTGCCAATGACCGCGGCGTCCCAGCGGCTGACAGACAACGAGGCGACGGAGTGGATGTTTGGCTCGCGCCCGGCGGCAATGCGCCGCTCGATGCCGCGCAGGAACGCCCCGGCCGCCGCCAGGTAGTGCTCGCGTGAGAACAGGAGGGTCACGTTCACCGGTATACCGGCAAAGATCGCTTCTTCCACGGCAGGTAGTCCTTCATAGGTGCCCGGAATCTTGATAAAAAGATTGGGACGCCGCAGGCGGGTATAAAGATCCTTGGCCGCAGCGAGGATGCATTCCGTGTCATGGGCCAAAAGGGGCGATACCTCCAGCGAGACCCACCCGTCCACACCGTCGGTTTGGTCGTAGATCGGCCTGAGAAGGTCGGCCGCATGCCTGAGGTCATCCAGCGCGAGTTCATAAAAGAGTTCTTCCCCCAGCTTGTCCTCTTTCAGTATTTTGCGGATCGAGGCATCGTAGGCCGGGCTGTTCTTGATGGCATAATCAAATACGTTTGGATTTGATGTCAGACCCGTCACCGAAAACTCTTCGATGTAGCTCTCAAATGTGCCGCTGCTCAAAAGGTCGTGTGTGTGGTCGAGCCAGAGATTCTGTCCGATTTCGTGCAGTTTTTGGGTCGCTTTCAACGCTTTACCTCGCAGTCGAAGGGAAAAGAGAACCGGAACTGCCCGCCATTATGCGGCCCCGTGGGCAAAGCCGCCGTATTTTTTTCGTCTGCAAAAACAGAAATATCTTTTGGTTTCTCCTGAGATAAAGGAAAAAGCGTGCCACAATGAATGGGCAATTGTGAAAAATAGACAATAGTTCGAAATTACGGATTATTTTAGTAACTAACAGCTGGGCGGGAAAGGGATAGAACGGGTGCTTTAATCTCAATATATTGCAAATCCTCAACATTTTGAGGATTTGCCGGCAGGTAGGAAGGAATTCAGACCGGTCGTCGCAGGCCCAGTTTCTTGATCCGGAAGCGGAGGGTGCTCGGGTGGAGTTTAAGGATGGCGGCGGCCCCGGACGGCCCGTCGATTCGCCAACCGGTCTCTTGGATAACCCGCAGGATGTGTTCGCGTTCGGCGGTCGCCAGATCCTTTAAGGGTTTTTCGTTCGCGCCGACGGATTTGGAGGAACTCAACTGTTCGGCCAATCTGAAAGAACGCCCGGTGGAGAGGATCACACCGCGTTCGATTACGTGCTCCAGCTCCCTCACATTGCCCGGCCAGCTGTAATCCAGGAACATCTTGATCGTTGTTTCCGGAATGCGCTCGATATGCCGGCGCATCTTGCGGCTGTATTTTTTCAAGAAGTGCTGGGCGAGCAGCAGAATATCCTCACTCCGCTGCCGGAGGGGCGGGATCGATAAGGGAAAAACGTTGAGCCGGTAATACAGGTCCTCCCGAAAGCGCCTTGTGTGGATCTCCTGCCTGAGATCACGGCTGGTGGCGGCGATCACCCTGACGTCCACCTTGACCGTCTTGGCGCTGCCGAGCCTTTCAAACTCCCCCTCCTGAAGCACCCGCAAGAGCTTCGACTGGAGTTCCAGGGGCATTTCGCCGATTTCATCGAGAAAGATCGTCCCGCCGTCGGCCACCTCGAAGCGGCCTGCCTGTCTGGCATGCGCGCCCGTGAAAGCGCCTTTCTCACGCCCGAAGAGCTCGCTTTCGATGAGATTTTGAGGCAAGGCCGAGCAGTTTACCGTGATAAGTGGCCGGTCCCTGCGGGCGCTCAATTGATGGATGGCATTGGCCATCAACCCCTTGCCGGTCCCGGTTTCACCGAGAATCAGCACGGTGGCTTCGGTGATGGCAACCTGTTTAGCCGCCATGATCACTCTATTGAGGACCTTGCTATCGCCCACGATTTTATCGAATCCATTTTCGGTCCTGAGTTCTTTGCGAAGGTAAAGATTCTCGTTTTCAAGCCGTTGCTTCAGTTCCACGATTTCCTGCAGCTGCTCCTTGCGCTCGCTGATGTCGACCGACACGCCCATAAGTGATCCCGGTTCACCGGTTGATTTGGGATAGAGCTGCCCGCTGGCGGCGATCCAGCGTGTGCTTCCATCGGGAAGGACGATCCGGTACTCGCTCTGGAGTTTTTCGCCGGATTGGAGGACCTGCTGCACCTCCTGGTCGACCCGCTGACGATCCTCCGGATGAATTGCCTTTAAGAACGTTTCATAGTTCAGCGCTTCTTCCGGGGCAAAATGAAGCAGCTCCCGGGTTTTGGGTGTGACCCAAACGCGGCCGGAAGCAATCTCAATGATCCATAAGCCCACCCCCGCGGCAGTTGTCGCTAAACTCAAGCGGGCTTCACTTTTGCGTAACTCAGCGTCGGCGTACTTTCGGGCGAGCGCATTGGCGAATATTTGTGCGACCAGCTGAAGCTGTTTTGCGAACGCTTCCGGCCAGGTGCGTTCCGCCTTCATAGTGTTGAAGCTCACTGCACCAATTGGCGGCTTTCCCCCTGACGACAGCGGGATAACCAAAGAGGACTTGATACCGTACTGGCGCCAGACTTCCTGATCGCGGCCTGCCTCTGCCGGCAACTCCTCCGTGGAAACGGCAATTACCTTTCCGGCCCCGACTTGCTCCAAGCACCAGGGGAAATACTCGTCGGCGGTCATCCGCTCGGGAAGCGCCGGGCCCTCCAGGACTCGATAGCTGTGGGTCAGCACATAGTTCCGCGGGGACTCGTTCGACAATTGCCACAGCGCAGTAAAATCCAGCCCGATGCATTCACATATGCGGCCTTGGGCATCTTCAATCTCGTTGTCTATCTGTTCGACGGGTAAATTGATAAAGCGCGCCGATATATCGGCCAGCAGAGACTCGAATTCCAGGCGCTCTTTTACGGATTCCTCGGCCTGCTTGCGGACCAGGGCATTGGCAAATACCTGCGCGACATTCAGGAACCGCTCGATGACATAAACCGGCCAGTCTCTTTCCCCCCTCAGGCGGGCGAAGGACAGGGCACCGACGACCTTGCCGCCTATAGACAGCGGCACCACAACGCCGGATCTGACACCCCAGCGTTGAAAGGACTCCCGGTCGCGGTCCGCCTCCGGCGGCAGGTCCAACGGACTGGAGATAGCGACGATTCCGCTTCGCAGCACCTGGTCCAACACCCAGGGGAAGGCCTGCTTCGCGTCGAGTTTTTCGTCGGGGAACCGGGCCTCCGGCTGGTGATGGACATGTGTCAGCAGCACCTTCCCGGACTCCTTATTGGAGAATTGCCAAAGCGCTGAGCGGTCAAGATCGAGGTATTCGCAGATCCGATGCTGGGCTTCTTTGATTTCGTCGTCTATCCGGTCGCCCGGCAGGTTGACAAAGTGGGTGGAGATTTCGATCAGCAGCTTCTCGAATTGCAGCTCCTCTTTCATTTCGGAAAGCAGGTTAGTTTCAGATTGCCTCATGGCATAACCTTTGGGGTGCCCGAAAAAAAGCGGCTTATTGGCTGCGAATTGCGGTCGGTTGCCCCGGTGCAGCCGCATGGGGGCCAAATGTGTTTCTCCTGCGCTTGCAACTCGACTTGACGCGGGTTTTTATCAAGTCCTCTAAAATTTTGCAATAGTTTGAAATTCACATATTAACTGGTTCCTCCTATAAATGGCCCTTTTCCGCAATAATTGAAGAACGATGGATATTCCTGAAAATTAGCTTGCATTTTTAACCCATCTTTGAAAAAACCGTCCGGACATCACGACATGCCAGGATGCTTTTGGTCTGTCTTAGATCTGCATTTTTAGTGGCAGCAGACTGTGGAGCAATCAGGAGAAAATGAAAAAAAATATCAAAGGAGAACACTTATGAAAAAAACGGTTAGAGTAGCAATCCTTGGCATCGTAATGGTCTGTTTTTTTTCCGGTTTTGCATCAGCAGGATCTGTTATGGATCGCATACTCAAAAACGGCAAACTGATAGTGGGCATCACTGGCACTCAACCCCCACTAAACGCGACCACAAAAGACGGAAAAATCATCGGTTTTGATGCCGATATTGCTAATGCGATCAGCGCGAATTTGGGAGTGGATTTGAAGCTTTCAAAAATGCCGTTTGCCCAGTTGTTGCCTGCCCTTCAAAACGGAAAGGTTGATATGATAATTTCCGGCATGACGATGACTTTAGAACGGAATACAAAAGTTGCTTTTGTCGGTCCTTACTATATCTCTGGCAAGGGCATTTTGACGAAAACTGACCAAATCGCCACCTTACAGGACCCCGGAGGCATAAATAAGCCGGATTTCAGAATAGCCGCACTTAAAGATTCGACCAGTCAGGAGTTTGTGACGATGGCTTCGCCAAAAGCCAAATTAGTAACCACCCAATCTTACGATGAAGCCATAGACATGCTATCAAATGATAAAGTTGATGCCTTGATCGCCGACTATCCTTATTGTGCCTTCACCGCATTTCGTTACAAAGACAAGGGGTTCATAGCAGGAGAGTCAAAGCTGACGTATGAACCGTTGGGGATTGCCGTACCCGAGGATGCACTGCTCATCAATTGGCTTCAAAATTTTATGATGGCAGTTGAGGGCAGTGGCCAATTGAAATTACTGAACAAGGCATGGTTTGAAAATGGGTCCTGGATTAAAGAGCTTCCTTGAATTTGATAATTGTCAAAAGCTCAACGATTTCAAGATGTCTGATTTGCAAAAACGGAGGGCGTTATGTCTACGATACCACGCCGGGTCTCATCTGCCGGGATCGCTGGTAATGTGAGCGTAGGCGCTGTGGTTGTGGATCGACTCGAAGTTTTCGGCGCTGACGGAAAACCAGGTGATGTTGTCGTCCGCCTTCAGACGCTGGGAAACATCTCGCACGATGTCTTCGACAAACTTGGGGTTTGAAAACCCGCGCTCGGTCACGCACTTTTCGTCCACCCGTTTGAGAACCGAGTAGACGTCGCACGAGGCCGTTTCCTCCACGAGCCGGATCATGTCCTCGATCCAGATGAATTTCTTGAACCGCGTGCAGACCTTCACCTGACCGCGCTGGTTGTGGGCACCGTGTGTGCTGATTTCCTTGGAACAGGGGCAAACGGAGGAGATCGGCACGGTCACCTCGACCATCAAGTCCAGCCTGCCCGCCGGGTCGCTGTATCCCCGAAACCTGCACTCGTAGTCCATCAATCCCGGCGCTGCGCTCACCGGCGCCTTTTTCTCGATGAAATAAGGAAAGGACACTTCTATGTGGGCCGAAGCGGCATTCAAGTGCTCCTTCATCTGCTCCAACACTTCGGCGATACGCTTCAGCGACACCTCGGGCCGAAACAGATGCAGAATTTCGACAAAACGGCTCATGTGCGTGCCCTTGTTCTTATGGGGCAGGTCCACGTACATGTTGATGGAGGCCACCGTGTTCTGATACCCGTTTTCACGATCGAGGACCGTTATCGGATACTTCAGATTTTTAATCCCGACTTTGTCGATGGGAATGTTGCGGTGATCGCGTTCGTTCTGGACATCTTTCATATGTATGTGGATGGCTCCCCCTGCCGACGCCGATCGCAAGCGATGTCTGCTACGCTCCTTCACGTCAACAGGTAATCCGGTCGCACACGGCTCAATGACCGGAAGATATTCCCTTTTATTTTGTCGTTGCTGCTGTAGAGCCGGGTCAGCATCTCTTTGACGGTGCGGCGCTTTGAGACGGCGGCACTGGGGCAGGTGTTATTGAACTCCGGAAAATCTTGCTCTGCTGCAAACTGCCGGATCACATCTTCTTCCACATAAGCCAGCGGCCGAATCACCGTGAAGCGGCCCTCGAAAAGGGGCTGGAAAGGCACCATCGTGCTGATTTCGCCGGCGTAGCACATATTCATGAACAGCGTTTCAATGATGTCGTCCTTGTTGTGCCCAAGGGCCAACTTGCGGCAACCGAGTTCGTCGGCAATATCGAACAGTCGCTTGCGCCGCTTCCAGGCACACAAAAAACACGGATTTTCTCGGTTTTCGTCGCTATGCGCCTTCACGCCGAAATCGGTGTTCTCAATCCTGAGTCGATAGCCGGCTTTGCAGCAATAGCGCTGCAGCCGTTCGGAAAATCCACCGTCAAAACCGGGATCGAGGTAAACGGCAGTGAGTTCGTAGGTGACGCGGACCCGCCGCAACCGTTCGTTCAAAAACCACATCAGGGTCAGGCTGTCTTTACCGCCCGACAGACCGACCAGGATGCGATCACCGTCGCAAATCATATCGTAGCGATGAAGGGCCCTGCCGAGATAACGGTTTATTTTTTTGTATGTGTGGCTACGTGACGGCAAGACCTATTCGTCAACCGCGGTTTCGCTGGTTTCCTGGAGGGGCTCCCCTTCCGAAGACTCGGGCAATGCCGCCGGTTCCTCGAATTCCGGCAGGGCCGGTGTAACGGGGGTCAGTTTGATCTTGCCGGCCGCGATTTCCCGCAGAGAAATCACGATGTCCTCGTTTTTCGGTGCGCTGACCAGATATTCCGAGCCTTCGCGGATTTGCCTGACCCGCTTGGCCACCATATTGACCAGTAAAAATCGATTGGGAACATTTTTCAGGCAATCCTCAACGGTGATTCGCGCCACAGTGTAACCTCCATTTTTGATTCACCCCTTTACAGGATGTCAACCAGTTCGTAAATCCGTCTGCCCCCGGGGACTTGAATCGTCAGCTCGTCACCGGGTTTCTTGCCGATAATGGCGCTTCCTAAAGGGGAAGAAATCGAAATCCGACCGGCATTGATGTTCGATTCGTCCGGACCGACCAGCTGGTACTCGACATCTTCCCCGGTTTCGACATTCTCGAGCACAACCCGGCTGCCGAAAACGGCTTTTTCCTTGGGAAGGTTGCGGGTGTCGATTATGTCGGCGTTGGCCACTTTGTATTCCAGTTCGGCAATCCGGCCTTCGAGAAAACTCTGGCGGTCCTTGGCCGCGGCGAACTCGGCATTTTCAGAGAGATCCCCGTGAGCCCGGGCCTCCTCGATGGCGCGGATGTTCGCAGGCCGTTCTTCGCGCTTGAGCCGTTCCAGTTCTATCTTCAAGGCCTCGTGGCCTTGTCGTGTCATCGGTATCTTGTCCACTTCCTCAGAGCTCCGTTCAGTTTGGCTGTATCTCAGGGATTCTTGCGGACCGGCGGGCCACTGCGCAGACACATCTCATCGGCCGCTTGCGGACTGATCCGCGTGGTGGGTCCCTTTACAAATAATCTTTGACTAAAATTTCGGCAATTTGAACCGCATTGGTGGCGGCTCCCTTGCGGATGTTGTCGGCGACGATCCACAGATTGATCCCGTTTTGGACCGACTCGTCCTGACGGATGCGGCCTACCAGGGTCAGGTCCTGCCCGGCAGCGTCGGTGGCCAGTGGGTAACGGTTTTTCGTCGGTTCGTCGACAACCTCGACACCGGGTGATTCCTCGAGTAACTTGCGCACCGCAACGGCAGTGATTTTTTCGCGGGTCTCGACGTTAACCGCTTCCGAGTGCCCGAAAAAGACCGGCACCCGAACCGTGGTGGCAGTTACGCCGATACGGTCGTCTTCCAGTATTTTGCGGGTTTCATTGACCATCTTCATCTCTTCCTTGGTATACCCGTTTTCTTGGAAGCGATCGATGTGGGGCAAGCAGTTGAACGCTATCCGATGGGGGTATATTTTATTCTCATATCCCAGGAAGTTGATCATGGCGCGGGTCTGGTCGAACAATTCGTCGACCGCCTTTTTCCCGGTGCCAGAAACCGCCTGATACGTCGACACCACGATGCGTTTGATGCCGAAGGCTCTGTGAATCGGGTTCAAGGCAACGACCATCTGGATCGTCGAACAGTTCGGATTGGCGATGATGCCCTTCACCTTGTACCCGGCGATGGCGTGCGGGTTGACCTCCGGAACCACCAGAGGGACTTGTGTATCCATCCGCCAAGCACTGGAGTTGTCCACTACCACACACCCCGCTTGGGCGGCCAGCGGGGCGAACCTCAGACTCGTATCACCACCGGCTGAAAAAAGAGCCACATCGACGCCCGCAAACGACTCATCCGTCAATTCCTCCACCGGCATCAGATCGCCCCGAAAGCGCAGTTCTCGACCCACGGAACGCTTCGATGCCAACAGTTTGATCGATCTGACCGGGAAATTTCTTTCCTCGAGGCAGCGAATCATCTGATTTCCGACCGCACCGGTGGCACCGGCAACGGCCACGTTAACCATTTTCTCGGTCATACCGTATCGTCCTCACTTGACCATCAAAGAAGTAGGTCGAATATGCCGGCTGCTACCGGCTGAGTTCATGATTTTCGTATATGGTCAACGATCAGGTCGCCGACCTCCGTCGTCGAATGTCCCATCTTGCCGGCGGCCACCTCATCGATGTCGTCGCGCAGCACTTTGATCACGGCTGCTTCGATCAAACCGGCCCCCATCTGCTCGCCCAGAGTTTCCAGCATCAGTTGCGCGGCGGAAATGGCGGCAATCGGGTTTATGATGTTTTTCCCGGTGTATTTGGGTGCAGATCCGCCGATCGGCTCGAACATGGAGACGCCTGCTGGGTTAATGTTGGCACCGGCGGCGATGCCCATACCCCCCTGAATCATGGCAGCCAGGTCGGTGATAATGTCACCGAACATGTTGTCGGTAACGATCACGTCGAACCATTCGGGATTTTTGACCATCCACATGCAGATCGCGTCCACGTGGGCGTAATCGACCTGAATGTCAGGATATTCGCCAGCGACCTCATAGAACGTTCTTTGCCATAAGTCAAATGCAAAGGTCAGCACGTTTGTCTTGCCGCACAGAGTAAGTTTCTTGCGCTTGTTGCGGCGCCGGCAGAAATCAAATGCAAAACGGATGCAGCGTTCGACGCCCTTGCGGGTGTTGATCGATTCTTGAACGGCGACCTCATCCGGAGTCCCGCGTTTCAGGCATCCGCCGGCACCTGCATACAGACCTTCCGTGTTTTCACGAACCACGACAAAGTCGATGTCCTGCGGGCCTTTGTCTTTCAGCGGCGTGGCGACACCTTCATAGAGTTTCACCGGACGCAGATTGACATACTGGTCCAAATGGAATCGAATCTCGAGCAGAATCCCTTTTTCAAGCAAACCCGGTTTGACGTCCGGATGCCCGATGGCACCCAGGAAAATGGCGTCGGCGGCCGACAAAGTGGCCAATGCGTCTTCTGGCAGAATGACGCCGGTGGCCCTGAAATGCTCACCACCCCAATTGTAGAAGGTAAAATTCAGTCCGAATCCGCACTTGTCGGCGACGGTTTTGAGGACCTTTATCCCCTCCCGCACGACCTCGGGACCGGTGCCGTCACCGGGAATGACCGCTATGTCATAGATTTTTGCCATTCTATCCTCACTCAATCTTTAATGGCGTTCGTCTTCGGCCATAAGTGCACCGCCGCCGCTGCGGAAACAATGCGGCCAAGGCCGGGCTTATGGTGTTGTTCGTTTTTCGTCGATTTCTTGAGATTCTTGAGATTCAGCATCCTCGGTCTTGAGCTTGCGGAAGTGCCGCCACACGGCACCCAATGGTCCGGAGACGACATAAGACAGGCTCAGGGCAAAGATGGCGATGGACGGCTGAGCGGCAATGAATATCAAGATCAGTATGGCAGCGACCAACACATTGAAGGTCATCTTGTGATACAAGCCCGCCTTCTTGAAGCTGTTGTAGCGGATGTTGCTGACCATCAGAAATGCAAGCGCATAGAGCATGATCAGAATAAAAAGCCGGTAAGGTTCCACGGCAAAGCCGAATCGGTGCCACAACAGCATCGTGGAGGCGTTCATGGCGGCGGCGGCGGGAATCGGCAGTCCAACGAAATGATCGCTGCTGATGGTGCCGACCTGGGTGTTGAAACGGGCGAGCCGCAGGGCGCCGCAGACCATGAACAGAAAGGCCGCCAACCAGCCGATTCTACCGAGGGGTTTGAGGGCATAGAGATACATCATCAGACCGGGTGCGAGTCCGAAAGAGACGAGATCGGCCAAAGAGTCGTACTCGACCCCGAACTTACTGGTGGTGTGGGTGGCCCGGGCGATTTTACCGTCCAGCAAGTCAAAAACGGCTGCAATGATGATCGCCAGGGCGGCGGCGACATACTTGCCGTTGATGGCGGCGATGACCGAGTAAAACCCGAAAAATATGTTCAAAGAGGTGAAGATGTTCGGCAGGATGTAAATACCGCGCCGCAGGCGTTCACCCTTGAATTTTTTCCTGCGCGTCATGGCAAGACTCCCATTATCGTGGCACCGGCCTTCACGTGCTCTCCCACGGCAACCCCGACCTCGGTTTCCGGCGGCACGAACAGTTCTACCCGGGATCCGAAGCAGATCATGCCGAGACGCTGTCCGCGGCGAACCGATTGTTCTGATCCTACGCTACAGATGATGCGTCTGGCGATCAGACCGGCAATCTGGACAACGGTAATGTGGCTCCCCTCCTCGGTTTCGAGGAAAATCGCGTTGCGTTCATTGTCGGAAGATGCCTTATTGCGGTTGGCGGCAATGAACTTACCAGGATGATAGGCGATCTTTTTGACGGTCCCCTCGTACGGTATTCGATTGACGTGTACATTGAAAACCGACATGAAAATACTGATTTTTTGACACCCGCCATCGTAAAAAGGCGTTTGGTCGACCGTTTCGACGGCAATCACTTTGCCGTCGGCCGGCGACACTACCGTTCCGGCTGCGTTTGGGACGATCCGATCGGGGTCCCTGAAGAAATAGACCACGAAAAATGTAATCGCCAAGGCAAATAGGGTCGGTACGGTCAAACCCAACAACGCCAGCACCGCCGTGGTGAACGCACAGCCCAGTATAATGGGAAGTCCTGGCCTGGCCACCGGAAAAGCGGTCGGGTTCGGTTTGTCCGGCCATGTGAACTCATTCATCAATCAACAGCTTTCATAAGTACCAGATATCTTGTTTACCCGTCAATCAATACCGATTATTATAATGCGCCTTCGTATCGTGCGGCATCATGAACATCGAGACCGCCGGTTGATCTGTGCGTCAGATTTCCGCACATACGCGGGTACGAAGTGTGCGACCTCGTCGCTGTCGCCGTTTCCCAGTCTTTTCCAGGCCAGACGCGCCACCGTCGATGCCCGTATGAGGTGAGCCGAAGAGTGGGCAACATAAGCACTTTCACCCAGATTGTCACGGATTATGGAGCGATAGAGGACGGCGCCGTTTCCGACAAACGTACAGGGTGCATCGATTTTGTGTAGGGCTTGGTCCGGCGGCAGCACATCTTCGGGATGCCGCTCAACGATGGCGCCGTCGATAACACGATAGGTGGAAAAGTAGACTTCTCCCCGTCGGGCATCGATCAGCGGGCACACCAGTGGTGTCGACGCAGCCGCCTGCTCGGCCAGTGTCTGCAGAGCCGAAATCCCTAAAATCGGCCGACCGGCGGCTTCCGCCAGCCCCTTCACGGTGCTGACGCCTATCCGCAGGCCGGTAAACGATCCGGGGCCTTTGACCACAGCATAAGCGTCCATCCCACCGACTGCCAGTCCCGTCAGCCGGCAGGCTTCACCTATCATTCCAGCCAGGTGTCGGGAATGCGTCTGGGTGCTGACCAAATTGATTTCCGCCAGGAGGTGTTCCCCGTCGGTGAGCGCCACGCTGCAGCCAGTAGTGGCCGTGTCGACAGCCAGAATTTTCATGACATCCTGATTTATTTATAATCTCAGCATCAGCGACGCCTGCTCGTGACTGCGGAACCCACTTTTTTTCGTCTGCGCACACCCCGCACAGCCGCTTCCAAAGCCACAGACAGCACTTCATCCATCCTTTCCACCGAAATGTATTTGACTTTGCGCCGGATGGTCTTGGGGATTTCGACGAGCTCTTTTGTATTTTTGGATGGAATAATGATGGTTTTTATTCCGGACCGGATGGCGCCCAGGGACTTTTCCTTTAATCCGCCAATCGGCAGGACACGGCCACGCAATGTGATTTCGCCGGTCATGGCCACATCATTACGAATCGGACGACCGGTAGCGGCCGAGATCAGAGCGGTGGCCATGGCAATCCCGGCCGAAGGCCCGTCCTTGGGAATGGCGCCGGCCGGTACGTGAATGTGGGTGTCCACGCTGTCGAATATGTTTTCCTTTCCGCCGTAGGCGCGGATGTTGGCACGGGAATAGCTTACCGCCGCACGTGCGGATTCCTGCATGACCTCACCGAGCTGACCGGTGATGATGAGTTCTCCCTTGCCCCGGATCAACGAGGCTTCCACGTACATCACCTCGCCGCCGGCCTGGGTCCAGGCCAGTCCGGTGGCCAGTCCGATTTGGGCTTCCTCCTGATCCATTTCCGGGTAATATTTCGCCACACCCAGATACTTGTGCAGATTGTTGCGCGTGATCGAGAAAAGTCCTTTCTGGCCCTCGGCAATTTTGCGGGCCACCTTGCGACAGATCGAGCCGATTTCACGTTCCAGATTTCTCACGCCCGCCTCGGCGGTGTATTCCGATATAATCAGGTCCAACGTTGCGGGACTGATGACCAGATGACGCGTTTTCAGGCCGTTTTGTTTCATCTGGCGGGGACTCAGGTATTTCTGGGCGATGATCCGCTTTTCCTCTTGAGTATATCCCGGTAGGTTGATGACCTCCATTCGGTCCAGAAGGGCCGATGGAATGGTGTCGGTCAGATTGGCCGTCAAAATGAACATGACCTGCGAAAGGTCAAAAGGCATGTTTAGGTAGTGGTCGCTAAAGGCCCCGTTTTGTTCCGGATCGAGAGCTTCGAGCAAGGCAGAAGACGGGTCTCCGCGGAAATCGGCGCCCAGCTTGTCGATTTCATCCATCATGAAAACCGGATTGCGGCTGCCGCACTGCTTGAGTCCTTGCAGAATTCGACCCGGAAGAGCACCGATGTAAGTCCGGCGGTGACCGCGGATCTCGGCTTCGTCCCGGATGCCGCCCAGGGAGATGCGCACGAACTTGCGCTTGAGAGCGTGCGCAATGGCCTGCCCCAACGAGGTCTTGCCGACGCCGGGCGGACCGACAAAACAAAGGATCGGGCCCTTCATATCCGGATTGAGCTGGCGCACGCTCAAGTACTCGAGAATACGTTCCTTGATCCGGTCCAGGCCGTGGTGATTTTGATCCAGGACCTTCTTGGCGAGCTTGATGTCGATGATGTCACGGGTCGTCTTGCTCCAGGGCATCTCCACCAGCCAATCGAGGTAGGTGCGAACCACCGCCGATTCGGCCGAATCAGGATGCATCTGGTCCAGGCGGCGGAGCTGCTTGTGGGCTTCATTTTCTGCCTCTTTGGACATGCGGGCGCGCTTGATCTTTTTGCGGTAATCCTCTATCTCCAGGCCCTTTTCATCCTGTTCTCCCAGCTCTTTGTGGATCGCGCGGACCTGCTCCCGCAGGAAATAATCCCGCTGGTTCTTGAAGATCTCATCCTTGACCTCGGACTGGATCTTGGCCTGCATGGTCGACAGTTCGAGTTCCTTCATCAGGAATCGGTTGACAGTTTTGAGCCGCTGCACCGGGTCGAATATCTCCAACAACTGCTGGGACTCTTCGATTTTCAGCTTGAGATTGGTGGCCACCAAATCCGCCAGTTTTCCGGGATCTTCGATGCTCTCGAGGACCGTGCTCACGTCACCGGTCATCTCACCTCTCAACGCCAGAATCTTTTCGGATTGCTCGCGCGCATTCCGCATCAGGGCCTCGACTTCGACGGTCACCTCTTTCGGCGGCACCTCTTCGATCAAGGCCACCTTGACCCGATAGTATGGTTTTTTGCCGATGTAGCGCACGATCTTGGCCTTGGCGATGCCCTGCACCAGGGTTTTGACCCGACCGTCGGGCAGTTTGAGCATCCGCAGGATGCGTCCGACCGTACCGGTTCGGTAGATGTCGTTCGGGGTCGGATTTTCGGTCGCGGGATCCTTCTGGGTGACCAGGAACAAAAATCCGTCTTTGGCGACGGCGTCGTCCACCGCCTGGACCGACTTTTCGCGTCCCACAAAGAGCGGCAACAACATATCGGTGAAAATAACGATGTCTCGCACCGGCATCATGGGAAGAGAGAGCGGTATGTCCGCCAACGCGTCTTCTTCGTCCAGGATGCTGATCAAATCGTCTTTATCTGTCTCTGCCATCAACAACTCCTTGTTTCCGATCTGCGTTTCAAGCGATCGATTGCCGGCGGCTTGTCAAGCCGGACATTTTGACCGCTTTGATAAACTGTGCATTATAACGTATATATTCTCTTTGGCAATAACAACCTTGATTTTTTTTGATATCCCCATTATGCTTTAACGTCACGATGAAATCATAAAAATGCCTGATGGCAAACGTCATTGTCAGGCGATTGTTTTGAATATGAATATAGTGCTGATGGGGGTAATTGTCGTTGTCTTCGGCTTGTGCGTGGGCAGTTTTCTCAATGTCTGTATCTACCGCATACCGGCTTCGAAATCGATCGTTTACCCCGGCTCCATGTGCCCGACTTGCGGGACGGCCATCCGATATTACGACAATATTCCGCTTCTCGGTTACTTCTGGCTGGGTGGCAAGTGCCGTCAGTGCCGGTCTCCGATTTCGATCCGTTATCCCCTGATCGAACTGCTCACCGGGACGGTTGCTCTCGGCTTGTTTCTCAAATACGGTGTTTCGATCGAAGCCTTGATCTACTTTGCTTTCGCCTGCGTTCTGATCGTTATCACCTTCATCGATATCGATTACCGCATCATCCCCGACCGCATCTCACTGCCCGGAATTGTCGTATTTTTTCTGGCCGCCATGGCGGTTCCGTCCATGAATTGGCTGGACGCCCTTCTGGGGGTTGTGATCGGCGGCGGCAGTCTGTTCCTGGTAGCGCTCGTCTACCACCTGCTGACCCGTAAAGAAGGCATGGGCGGCGGAGACATCAAATTGCTGGCCATGATCGGGGCCCTGATCGGTTGGAAAGGGGTTCTTTTCACCATTTTCGTTTCGTCCGCCGTGGGCACGTTGTCGGGTCTGACCATCATGATGGCCACTCGCCAAAACATGAAACTGGCCGTTCCCTTCGGTCCCTTTCTCTCGATCGGTGCACTCTCCTACGTGTTTTTCGGTCCACAGCTGATATCCTGGTACTTTCGGCTCACGTAACGTACCGATCGGCCACCGCAACAATCATAAGGGCCAACAGGCTTCAACCGTATGCGACTCGCTGTCATTTCAGATATTCACGGTAACTGGGATGCACTCACGGCGGTCCTCGCCGACATCGACGCCGGCCGGCCCGACGCCGTATTCTGTCTCGGGGACTGCATCGGCTATGGCGCCGAACCCGAGCGGGTCATCCGGACCCTCCGGCAGCGCGGCATTCCCTCGACACGCGGCAACCACGAGCAGGCCGTGCTGGAGCCGGATCGCCTGGAATGGTTCAATCTTCTGGCCCGAAAATCCCTGGTCAGGACCGCCGAAATGCTCTCAGCCGAAGCACTTCAGCTCATAGCCGAATTTCCCGCCGTTTTGACATCTCACGGCTGCCGCTTTGTCCACGGCTTTCCACCGGACTCCGTCACCACGTATCACTTCGAGGTGCCCTCTGGTGAAAGGCGTCGTATTATAAAATCGATGACCGAAAAAATCTGTTTCATCGGCCACACCCACGACTTGGCCCTCATCACCTACGACGGCCGCATACTGACCAATACCTCTCTTGGACCGGGTCGGGTAGATCTTTTGCCGAACCAGCAGGCCGTTGTTTGTGTCGGCAGCGTCGGTCAACCACGAGACGGCGACGAAAATGCCAAGTACGTCATTTGGGACGCTGACGCAGCAACCCTGGAGGTCAGGTATATCCGTTACGACATCGGTGCCGCGGCTGAAAAAATCATTGCAGCCGGGCTGCCGCGCGCGCACGCCGACCGGCTGTGGTGTCGGTAATCCCGGACAGGGCTTTTCTGGTAAAATCCTGCCGACTAAAGGCTCGCGAAAAAAAATGATGTGAAAACGATCGGAAAATATATCATCCGCGGCCTCCTCGGCCGTGGCGGAATGAGCAAGATTTACAAGGTCGAGCACCCGGTTATCGGTAAAATCGCCGCTCTCAAATACATGGACCCGGACCCGCTTTTGGTCAAGCTGATGGGGATGGACGGCATCCGGGCCATGTTCGTGGCCGAGGCCGTCATCATGGCCGGCCTGAGGCACCCCAACATCGTCGAGATATTCGATTTTAACGAGGCCGACGGCCGTCCGTATTATCTGATGGCCTATTTCGTGAACAACCTGCGACAGATGATCGGTGAAAGCAACCATCCCGACGAACCGTCGCGCCCTCTGAGGGTGGACAAGGCGCTCCACTACACGCGCCAGACGCTGCAGGGTTTGGCCTGTCTACATTATGCCGGTATTGTACACCGGGACATCAAGCCGGCCAACCTGCTGATCACCGATCAGGATACCGTCAAGATCTGCGATTTCGGTCTCTCTAAACTACGTGGTGAAAAGTTCGCCGGTCCGCCAAGCCTCAAGGTCGGTTCGGCTTGGTACGCACCGCCTGAGCAGGAGACCGATCCGGACCGGGTCGACATCACCGCCGATCTCTTTTCGGTGGGTGTCACCTTCTACCGCCTGCTGACCGGCATTCTGCCGTCAGACGACTACCGGCCGGTCACCCAGTTTAATTCCGATCTGAATGAGACCTGGGACGGCTTCATCCAAAAGGCAATCGCACGCCGTGTAAAGGACCGCTTTTCATCGGCGCTGGAAATGATGGCTGCCTTGGAAAACCTCGCGCGGTCCTGGGAGGTCGACAATGAACGCCTTTGCCGCCTGCGTGAAACCGAAAAAGACCACCAGGTGCCGGAGGTTGCAGCTGTTACAATTCAGCTGCGCAGGCGCTGCATCAAGGTTGATCCGAAGCGTGCGGCAGAGAGCTTTCCCATCGACACCCTCCGACGGCCGCGCGTATATCGCCCTCACAACTTTGAGCGCTCAGGTGATGCGACGGTGACCGACGACACCACCCGGCGCATGTGGCAGCAGTCCGGCTCGCCGTTTCAACTGCAGTGGCACCAGGCCTGGGATTACATCGAGCGCCTGAACACCGAGCGCTTTGCAGGGCACCGCGGCTGGCGGCTGCCCACAATCGACGAACTCATCACCCTCTTGAGGGACATTCCGCGGGCCGGCGAAGATTGTATCGCACCGATATTCGATCAGAGCCGCATCTGGCTGTGGAGCTGTGATCGGCGTTCGTTCTCGGCCGCCTGGTATGTCAGCTCCGACATGGGCTTCGTTGCCTGGCAGGATTTCACTGCCTATTTCTTTGTCAAAGCTGTCAGAAGCCTGTAGAGTCAATAATTCTTGGTGAAAATAAGAAACCGATAGATTATGCCGGGTAAGCGGGTTCTAAGGGGTTCAACGAGAGCCGCTGCTGAAGGGGTAGCTCACGGAAAAATAAATTGGCAATAAGGGACGGCGGCGGGCTTCAACCGGCAAACGTAATATATCTAATTTTATCAGTAGTTTGTAATTTTTAAAATCAACTAAAACATTAAGTTTTTTGGTAATCCACTACAGGTAAAATAGACGGTTCCCTGGTCAGAGCCGGCGGCTTTCGGGGCGACCGGCCCTTTTACGCGTTGACCCCCTGCCCCAGTTCCATGCCCACATCGAGGGCACGGCGGTTCATGTCGATAAATCCGGCCGGAATCCGGCTCTCGAGCACTTGCATGATCGACTCCGGCTTGACAAGCTGCGTCAGACTGACCACCGCTCCCAGCATACAGATGTTGAAAACGATCGGTTTGCCGATTTTTTCGACCACCGACCGGTACATCGGCAGTTCGACCTGCCGTGCATCGACTTTTTTTTCCGTTTTGACATAGCGGGCATCGCTCAACAGCAGGCCGCCGGGACGGATGATGGGGTAGTAAGCGCTATAGGCTTCCTGGGTGAGGCAGACCAGCACGTTGGGCTGATTGACCTTGGGGAAATGGATGACGGAGTCCGATATGATGACGTCGCTGCGGGTGGCGCCGCCTCTGGCCGCCGCACCATAGGACTGGGACTGCACCGCGTTGAGATCTTCGTAAATGACGGCCGCCTCGGCCATGATGATCGCAGCCGTGATGACGCCCTGGCCGCCGGAGCCGGAAAACACCATTCTGCATCGTTCCATGATTACTGTCCCCCCGTGGCCCGTTCGATGACCAAATCGTATTGATCACAGTATTCCGGCGCTTCTTTCTGTACGAATATGCCCCTTTCGATCAGGTCCGGATTTTCCTGTTTGGCTTTGGAGCCGATCGGGGTGGTGCTCTCCTGATAGCGTTTGAGCATGTCCACCGCACTGCCCTCCTTGTTCTTGCGGCCGAAATGGGTCGGACACTGGGTCAGGATTTCCACGACCGCGAACCCCCTGTGCACGATCGCCTGTTTGATGAAATCGGTGATCTGTTTGGCGTGATAGGCCGTGGTCCGGGCCACAAAGGTTGCCCCGGCGGCTTGGGCCAGCTCAACCACATCGAAGGCCGGATCGATGTTGGCGTAGGGGGCGGTGGATGCGTTGATGCCGGGGCCGGAAAGCGGTGAAAACTGCCCGCCGGTCATGCCGTAGATGCGGTTGTTCATCACGATGGCGGTTATGTCGATATTGCGCCGGGCGGCGTGAATAAAATGGTTGCCGCCGATGGCCAGAGCGTCGCCATCTCCCATTGGAACGATCAGCTTCAACTCCGGAAGGCTGATTTTCACACCGGTGGCGAAAGCCAGCGCCCGGCCGTGAATGGTATGCAGCGTGTGAAAGTCCACATAACCGGAAATTCGGGCCGAACAACCGATGCCGGATACCATGACGATCTCGTTCTTGCTGAGCCCCAGTTGCTCGACTGCCCGGAGAAGTCCGCTGAGGACAATCCCGTGGCCGCAGCCCGGGCACCAGAGGTGAGGAAAAAACCGCTCCCTGAGATAGGTCTTGTTGGACATGCTCTAAACTCCCTTTCCCTGAATCAACCGCAGGATATTCTGAATGTCGGTGGGGGTGATGAAGGTGCCGTCGATGCGGTTGGCCAGAAAAACACTGTCCGGCTGCTCGACCGCCATCTTCACCGACTGCATGACCTGCCCCATGTTGTGCTCGACCACGATCACGGCTCTGACACCAGCGCATTTTTCCCGGATGATCTCGGATGGAAACGGCCACAGGGTCTGGAGCTCCAACAGGCCGAGCCGCACGCCCCTGAGCCGGCGGTTGGTGACCACGTGCAGGGCCGAACGTGCGGCAGATCCGTATGATATCAATACGATCTGGGCATCTTCCATGAAGAATTCTTTGTACCGGGCCAGTTTGTTGACCCGGTTCTCCAGCTTGTCGACCAGGTGCCGGATCAGTCCATGCACCACCCTCGGTTCGCTCGACGGAAACCCCCACATGTCGTGATAGAGGCCGGTGACGTTGTACCGGTGGACACCGCCGAAATCCGACATGGGGAGCCTTCCGTCTTCCCTCGGCAGATACGGGTGATAGTCGACCCCTTCCTTGACGGAGGTTCTCAGTCTTTCCACCAGGGGCAGTTCACCTTTTTCGGGGATGACGAGCCGTTCACGCATGTGCGCCACCACCTCGTCGAAGAGCAGAATCACCGGTGTTCGATACGTCTCGGCCAGATTGAAGGCCGTGACCGTCACCTCGAAGATGTCCTGGTGGGTAGAGGCCGTCAGCGCGACGATGGCGTGGTCGCCGTGCGTTCCCCAGCGGGCCTGGTTCACGTCTCCCTGGCTGCCGTGGGTCGGAATCCCGGTCGACGGCCCGCCCCGCATGACATTGACGATCACACACGGGATCTCGGTCATGACCGCATACCCCAGGGCCTCCTGCATCAGCGAAAAACCGGGTCCGCTGGTGGCGGTCATCACCTTGTGTCCGGTCAGTGAAGCGCCGATGATGGCGCACAGAGAAGCGATTTCATCTTCCATCTGAATGAACTTGCCGCGGTTTTCGGGCAGACGTTTGGCCAGGATTTCCGCGATTTCAGAGGATGGTGTAATGGGGTAGCCGGCAAAGAAACTCAGACCCGCGTACATCGCGGCTTCTGCAACGGCCTCGTTCCCCTGGACGAACTTGATGTTTTTGTTCATGTTTTGCGCCTATTCGGTTTCAATGTCGATGGCCAGATCCGGACACCGCATCTCGCAGAGCCGGCAGCAGATGCAGTCCTCCAAACGTGCGGCGACCGCCCGTTCCGAATCGTCGAGTTCCAGCACGTTTTTGGGGCAAAATTCGACGCAGATGCCGCACCCCTTGCACCAGTCGCGGTTGATGAGGTGCTGCTTGAGCTTTGGTTTGGCCATTTAAAGTCCTTCCTTCCCCTCCTTCGGCAACTGTCCATACGGACGTGCTCCGGCAGCGAACCTTCCGGATGCCGACTGGAGCGGGCATTGTCCTTTTTTTCTATTATTGACAGCAAAATAGCCGGAAAGGCTTTAAAAATCAAGTCCAATTCGCCTTTCCGCACACAACCGGAGGAGTTTAAAATCGTAGCAGATCTTTGACAAGCCCCCTCCGTTTGAAATACAATATAGCAATATCCGCCACAATCGATTCGAGACCAAAAGGGTATCCGGCATGTAAACCGGCCCGTCTCGCTATCAATGATACGTCCAGCGACGTGTCTGCCGACAGTGGCGCCAGTCTAAAACCTGAAACAACATATCCGATAAAAAAATCGGTTTCAACCGGCGCAGACGAACTTTGCCTTCTTGACCGCGACGCCGCAACACCACCCGGGAGAACAGGACAGTTTGAAAAAATGGTCCGGCATAATTCTGGTTTTCGGTCTCCTGGCCCTGGCAGCGGGATGGCTGGCTTATGTGGACCTGATGCACTATGCCGCCGCACCGGCTGAAGCCGGCGGTCAGCCGGAAAAGAAGATCGTCGCGATTGAAAAAGGGCAGAACTTCAGACAGACCACGCTTCTGCTGCAGTCGCAACAACTGATCGAACACCCGTTCAAATTCCGCTTGCTGGCCCGGCTGCAGGGCAAGGACAAACAGATTCAGGCCGGAGAATATCTATTGTCGGCCGACATGCCGCCTGGTGACATCCTGGAGGTGCTGGTGAACGGTAAGGTTCGGCTTTACAAGTTCACCGTACCGGAAGGATCGACCCTGAAACAGATCGCCGCCATTGTCGAAAACGCCGGTCTGGTGGCTCGGGCAGAGTTTCTCAGCGCGGCCGCCGATGCCGATTTCGTCCGGGAAAATGGGATCGACGCGGGAAGTTTCGAGGGATATCTTTTCCCTGAGACCTATTTTTTTCCCAAAAATACCGCTGCCCGGGAGGTTCTTGCAACCATGGTCGACCGATTGCGGTCCGTGTTCACTGAGACATGGAAAAAAAGAGCGGCCGACATCGGCCTGTCTGTGCACCAGGTCCTCACCCTGGCGTCGATCATCGAAAAGGAAACCGGCGCTCCTTCCGAGCGGCCGACCATCTCGTCGGTCTTTCACAACCGCCTGCGGCGGCGAATGCGTCTCGAGACAGATCCAACGGTCATCTACGGAATTGATGATTTCGACGGAAACCTGACCCGCAAGCATCTGGCGACGCCCACGCCCTACAACACGTACCTGATCAGCGGCCTTCCACCCGGTCCGATCGCCAACCCGGGACGGGCCGCCATCGAAGCGGCGCTCTACCCGGCCGACACACCCTACCTGTATTTTGTTTCCAAAAAAGACGGCACCCACCAGTTTTCAACGACATTTGCGGATCACAACCGGGCCATACTGACGTATCAGCTGAAAAAGTGATGCCACACATTAACATTTAACGGGGCTCGCCCCACCGACACCGAAACGGGAGAACACGGCACCATGGGCACCAACAACCTCATTTTTCTGGAGAATATCGAATGGTTCGACGAAAGCGGGCAGGAACTCGTTCACCGGATTCCCGAGGAAGGCTCCGGTGAAATCAAATATGGGGCGCAGCTGACGGTAAGGGAAAGCCAGGCCGGCATCTTTTTTTACCGCGGCAAGGCGGTCGGGGCTTTCGGGCCGGGTCGCCACACGCTCAAGACAGCCAACATTCCGATTCTGACCAAAATCGCCAGCCTGCCCTGGGCCCTGAGAAGCCCACTGCGGGCCGAGGTCTATGTGGTCAATCTGAAAGTCTTCACCAACCTGAAGTGGGGCACCCGGGATCCCGTGGCCTTCAAGGATTCGGAACTGGGGCTGGTGCGGCTGCGGGCTTTCGGCGTTTTCAACCTCCAGGTGGTCCAACCGGTCCTTTTTATCAACACCATGGTCGGCACCAAGGGGATGCTCACAACGACCGAAATCGAAGAGTATCTCAACCGGGTCATCGTGTCGCGTTTCAACGATTTGATGGGCGACAGCCTCGACTCGATCCTGAACCTGCCCTCCCGTTACGATGCTCTCTCCGAAGGGCTCACCGAACGGTTGAGTTTAGATTTCAGCCACTTCGGGATTCGATTGACCCACCTGTACATCAACGCCGTCACGCCGCCGCCCGAGGTGCAGCAGGCGATCGACGACCGCAGCCGCATGGGCGCCTTTCAGGACATGAACAAGCTGATGCAGATGAAGGCGGCCATGGCGATGGAAAAGGCTGCGCAGTCCGAAGGTACATCCGGAGCCGCCGATGGCATGGGTGCCGGTCTCGGCTTGATGCTGCCGGCCATGTTTGCCCAGTACTTCGCCGGCGGACCCGCCCGGCAGCCTGCCGATTCGGATCCTACGATTTCCACCTGTCCGGAATGCCGGCATCCGGTTCCCGTCGACGCCAAGTTCTGCCCGCAGTGCGGCCACCAGCAGGTCGTCTTCGATCAGTGCCAGATGTGCAGTAAGAACCTGACACCGGGGACAAAATTCTGCCCGCGATGCGGCCATGCGGTTGAGGACCGACCCATACCACGCACCTGCACCAAGTGCGGCGCGGAAAACCTGACCGATTCTCTTTATTGCAACCAGTGCGGTGATAAACTCTAGCCTTCTCATTGAACATCGCTGCCCGCAGTGCGGCGCTCCGGCCGTGTTGACGGAAACCGATCGTCTGTTCACCTGCGAATTCTGCCGGGTCAAGTCTTATCTGTCGGCCGGCAACGGATTCCGGTATGTGCTGCCGGGCGCTGCACCGCCGGGCAGAGAACTCTTCTATTTTCCTTACTGGCGATTCAAGGGCATGCTGTTTTCCTGCGTATTCGACGGTGTGCGCCAAAAATTCATCGACGTCAGCCATCAGGCCGCGATGTCGCGCGATTTTCCGGTCTCACTCGGTTTCCGGAGCCAGGCCCTCAAGCTGCATTTTTTAACCCCGGAAACAGAGGGGCGGTTTCTGCCCGTTCGTCTTCCAATCGAACAGGTGATGAAAACCTTCAAGCAAAGCTTTAATTTATCGCTGCCGAAACCGATTTTCCATCAGGCGGATGTCGGCGAACATCTGAGTCTGATTTACACCCCTTTTTATGCGGCCGCCGACCGGCTCTACGATGCCGTCCTGAACGAACCGCTCGGGGAGTCTTTGCCGCAGGATATCGATCAGACTCTTTCCACCGCCGAATCTTCAGGCTGGCAGCTGAGCTTTCTGTCGACTCTTTGCCCGGCGTGCGGCTGGGATCTGGATGGCCCGCCGGACACGCTCGTGCTGACCTGCCGGAATTGCGATTCGGCCTGGAAACCGGGAAAGGACCGTTTAGAAAGGCTTAATTTCGGCCAACTTCCGCTGGCAGTCGACAACTGCGATTCGATCCTCTACCTCCCCTTCTGGCGTGTCCGGACCGCGATTGACGGGATCCAACTCGACTCCTACGCCGATCTGGTCAGAGCCGCCAATTTGCCGATTGTCCCCCGTGCCGCCTGGTGTGACATTCCGTTTCACTTCTGGAGCCCGGCATTCAAGATTCGACCCCAGACCTATCTGCCGCTGGCCACAAAGATGACGCTGGCCCAACCGCAGGATCTTCCGGCAGCGGGTTTGCCCGGCGGTGAACTCCATCCTGTGACGCTGCCGGTTGCAGACGCAGCCGACAGCCTGAAGATCACTTTAGCGGCTTTTGTAAAACCCCGGAAGGCTCTTTATCCGCAGTTGTCGGCCATTACCGTCGCGCCACAGAGTTATCTCCTGGTTTATGTGCCGTTTCTCCGCAGTCATCACAACCTAACCCAGCCGTCGTTAAAAGTCAGTATTCTGAAGAACCAGCTTGCACTGGCCGGAAACCTCTAACCCCGGTGCAGACCTTCGACCGGATCCATATCAGTATTCAGGTTTCGGATTTCAGAATTCAGGGTTTGCTTATATGAAACGTAACGGTACCATACCCAATAGAAAGGTAACGTTTAGAGATACTATCCCGGGTTTTGAGGTATTCAAAAATCTCAAATTCCAAGCAACAATTTCCAATGAAATCCAAAATTTCAATATTAATGACCCAAACGGGTTTGACATTTTAATCAAGTATTGATGAGAGCAGGATGTATCGGTTGACAGAAATGTCGTTATCTTCTACCGTCGATCCGGTAAAGATACCTCTATCAGGCTTATCGATCCATTGCGGATTATTACACTCATGGCCCTCGAACCGCCACGGTGCATGAAAACGATGCGCCGCAGCCCGGATGAGCGGTTGAGAAAAGCGGCTGACTGTCTGAGTCGTTTACGGGTGTCTTGGACCGGACCCAATGCCGATACCGCGTGAAAGGAACACCATTGGGGACAAACACCCGCCCGCCCCCCTTATTTGAAGACGGGACTAGTCCGGGCTTAGAGCCCATTGGCGGTGAGTTTCAGCCGCGACTCGAAATCGGTTTTCCGGGCGGAGGGGCCTACCTTATTTTCGTGTTAAATGACCATTGAACAAGACACCATACCGGTGACGACCGGAATCGACTATCTGGACCGGCTGCTCGGCGGGCTCCGTATCGGGGACAATGTCGTGTGGTACGATGACGCCGGCAGTCTCGCCGCCGCATTTTATCTCAATTTTATCATGGCCTCCCAGGCCCGGGAAAAGCCTTTGATATATGTCAGCTTCGACCGATCACCGAAGAACCTGCTGGACAAACTGGGTTCTCTCGGAGACAGTGCCCATCTGACGATCCTGGACTGCTTCACATTCGGCAAGGGTGCCGGCTCGGATGTCTTTTTGAAATTTTATCGCGATGGATCGGCCGAGCGGGCCTGTCGGATCCTCCGTGTGGCCGACCCCCGCAACGACCATCAGTTCATGGAAGCGGTCTACGGGGCCCACGGCGAATTGGAAGGCGATGTGCGGTTTGTCTTTGAAAGCCTGACCGGCATGCAGGAACTCTGGGGCGGTGAGGAACATATCGTAAACTTCTACTCTCACTCCTGCCCGCGCCTCTACGAGTTGAACACGGTCGCTTACTGGATCATCGAAAAACAGGCCCACACGCAACGGCTGCGCGCCCGGATCAATCAGATCGCCCAAGTCGCCATCGATCTTTCCGTCAAGAGAGGCAAAACGTCGCTGACGATCCTCAAGGCCGAAAAGCGCGCTCTGGAAACGATCAACAAACCCTTTCTTTACTGGTCCAAAGAGCGTGAGGTGACCTTCGATGCGGAGGCGCATGCAGCGGGTCGGATCGATCTGGGTGGACGGCTGAAGGCGGTACGCACCCGGCAGGGCCTGTCGCAAACCGATCTGGCCAAACTGGTAGGGGTCACCCCCAGTACGATCTCACAGGTCGAAAACAACATGATCTATCCCTCGCTGCCGGCCCTGTTCAAAATGGCCGAGGTCCTGTCGGTCGACGTCAGTGCCTTTTTCAAGGACGCCGCCGAAGTCGCCCGTCCGTCGGTTTTTTCGGCCGATGATGCCGTCGCCATCAAATTCCAGAACCTGCCCAAAGGCAGCCTCTCCGGTATGCGGCTGACCGGCGTCGATTTCGAGGCCAAAGCCGACCCCTACCTGCTCGAAATCCCCGCTCGAACCACCCTTCCTTTCCATTTTTTCGTTCACAAAGGCGAAGAGTTCGGCTACGTGCTGGCAGGGGAACTGCAGGTCAAAATCGGCAGCAGCCTTAAGAAATTGAAGGTCGGGGACGTGGTGTATCTGACGACCGACATCCCGGCCCAGTGGAAAAATACCGGAACGGATACCGCCCGCATGATTTGGGCGAAAATCAAGTGAGCCGGCATAATCACAAGTTCATATTATCACCAATTAATGCCGTCTAAAATTCGATCACGCTTCGGTCTGCCGCCGGTTCAGACCGGCAGAGCCTTCGAGGCCCTGCCGGCGCCGGTGAAATGCACGAACGCAGACGGATCAGGCGTCGATCACCGCCAGGGCCTCTTCTTTGTAAGCATCCATGATGTACGGCAGATTGGTCACGCGCGACGCCTCTTCGGTCAGAGCGGCCAGGTCCTTGCGGGTGATCAGGTGCGGCCGCCACTTGCGGGCACCCGCCATGAGCTGCTGCAGGCCGACCCGCAGCTTCTCGGCGGCGCTGTAGAGGCCGATGGCCCCCAACGGAAATTTTTCGATGTCTTTACCGTACTTGGTTCTCAATTCAGCATAGGAGACGAATATCTCTTCCTTGGTGGTGCCGTATTTCGACACGGTTGACGGCAAGCCGCCGTCTTCGCCTTTCAGCCAGAGGCCGATGTTCTTACCGACCATCCCGGGTATCATCAGCGCCCGTCCCATGCACACGGCTTTGCAATAAGGCGCCCCCAGCGCCAGCGACTTGAATATATGGTCTTCTGAAGAAAAACCGCCGGCAAACGCTATATCCGGCACCCAAGCACCCTTCTTCGCCAGCCGCAGACACAAATCATATGCCATGGAATGCAGGTAGATGGCCGGTATTCCCCATTCACTCATCATACGCCATGGGCTCATTCCGGTGCCTCCCGGCGCGCCGTCGATCGTCAGCAGGCTGATCTTGGCATCCGACGCCCAGCGGATCGCCATGGCCAGCTCCCGCATCGGATACGCTCCGGTCTTGAGGGTTATGCGTTTGGCCCCTAACTTACGAACCCGATCGACCTCGCGCATGAAGTCCTCCTGATCGAGAAACCCGACCCGGGAGTGCCGCTCGAATTCTTTTACGGCGCCGTCTTTATAGGCTTTGACATTAGAGCCGTCCGACGGATCAGGGGTGACCAGGTATCCCCGTTTCTGGAGTTCCAGGGCACGCTCGATGGTGTCGACCTTGATTTCACCGCCGATGCACTTGGCGCCCTGCCCCCATTTGAGCTCGATCGTTTCGACCCCTAATTTCTCGATGACATATTCGGCAACGCCCAGGCGGGTGTCCTCGACGTTCAACTGGACCATGATGTCCCCGAAACCTTCGTGAAAACGCCGGTACTGCTCCACCCGCCGCCGCATTTCCGGAGAGTCCTTCACCTTGCCGTTCTTGTCGGTCTTCAGCTCGGGATCGATGCCGCAGACGTTTTCACCGCAGACCAGACTGATCCCGGTGATGGCGGCTCCGACGGCAAAGTGTTCCCAGTTAGCCCGGGCGATCTCGGTGCTCCCCAGCGCGCCGGTAAACATGGGTATCCGCATTTTGACTTTTTCGGTGGCCCCGTACCAGGCGGTCGTGTCGACCGTGGGAAAAATCGCATGATCCGGATCGGCTTCGATGCCTTCGGCGCCGATGGCATACCCCATGATGTTCAAGTGGGAGTAGTCCACCGGATAATCCTTGTCCGCTCCGGCCGTGACTTTGCCGAAGGGCGTCGGATAGAGCAGCTCGCGTCCCCGGAAAGTCGACTTGAACAGGTCGCAATTGCCCTTGCAACCGTCGACGCAGCGACTGCAGATGCCGGACTGGGGGGCGACACTGCGGGAGCGGTTTTTGGTTTCCAGGGCTTCATTCGAATTCGGTTGCTGAAAATTCATTGCGTCCTCCTTAACAGGATTATTAAGTTTAAATAAAAAAAGACGTCTTTTCCGGGTGAAAAAGACGCCTTTGTCCAGGACCCGACCTTATCGATCCGCACGCCGTTGTGTGAATCGGGATTTTTCAGGTTGTGGTACGTTTTAGTTTTACTAAATTAACCTGTCAAGCTCTTATTGTTAAAAAATTTATTTTTATTAAGTTTGACAAATACGAAGGGAGTGATGGGGAGTTGTAAAACAGGTCAGCGTCTGACTGACGGTTGGGTGTCAGTCGATCTCTTCGGAAAGCAAAATGGCTTCGGCCACCCGCCGCATCGAGGTGCGCATGTCCATGCTGCGTTTCTGCAGCCAGCGATAGGCCTCCTCGCCGCTCTTGTTGCGCCTCTTCATGAGGATTTCCTTGGCCCTTTCGACCATCTTGCGGGTCTCCAGTTCCTCCTGGATGACCTGGGTCTTGACCATCAGTTCGGTGTTCATGATCGCCACCGCGGCCTGGTTGGCAACGGTCGACATCAGGTTGATCTCGGTCTGTGTGAACGTGTGCGGTTCGGCGGTAAAGCAATTGAGGACCCCGATGACCTCGCCGTCTTTGACCTGCAGTGGTACGCTGAGCATCGACACCAGCCCGAGTTTTGCGGCCATTTCCTTTTCTTTGAAGCGCGGCTCTTGCAGGACGTTCGATACCGTCAACGGCTTTTTGGTCGTGGCGACATATCCGACGATGCCCTCGTTTAGATTGAGCGCGCGATCCTTGACGTAGTCAGGATCGATGGCCTGGGTGGCCTTGAGGCGAATCTTCACCGGGTTGACGTTCTCGTCGATCAGCCACATCGAACAGATTTCGACACCGGTGACTTTGGCCGTGACCATGACGATCAGCTTGAGAATGTCTTCGATGTAGAGATCGGAGGTGATGGCGCGGCTGATATCCATTAGCCCCCGGATGTACTTTTCAGTTGGGTCGGGGTTGGGTTTATCCATGGTGTTGATGCGTCGGCCGCGAGCGATTGGCGGGTGCCCGACCGGCCGTTTGGGAGGTGAAGCCGTCACGGTGACGACCTTGACGACAAGATTGTTTTTTTTACCAGTACCACTGCACCGTGTCAATACACCTCGTTTCCGCAACGGTGGCGGGCGACTTGATCCTCGGCCGCAATGTGTTATACTCGTTGAACTCCTTGAACGGCCATCACCACAAAACCGAAAAAAAAGGAAATTGTCTTGGAAAATCTGATCGCGGAACGGATCGCACGTCTGCGTGAACTTCTGCCCGGCACTCAAACTGATACTCTACTGGTGCTCACGGACGAAAATCGCCGCTACCTGAGCGGATTTACCGGCCAAGACACCCAGTTCGACGAATCCGCCGGAGCGCTGCTCATAACCGGCAACGATCTGATTCTGGCGACCGATACGCGCTACGAACTTCAGGCCCGCAATGAGGCTCGCCTTTACAAAATCGTCTGCTACAAAAAGGGCCTGGCGGAAGAGTTACCCGGTCATTTAAAGACCCTTGGCACAAAGACCCTCGGCTTCGAAAGCGTGCGTCTGTCGGTTCATCAGTACCACAAAATATCAGACGCCATTGTTCAGGCCGGTTTCGAGGTGGTCCTCAAGCCAGTAGAGGATCTGGTGGAACAGTTGAGGATCAAGAAGGCGGAAACGGAAATCACAACTTTGCGCAATGCCCTGTCGCTTGCCGAAACGGCTTTCAGCGAGTGTGTTGAAAAAATAGAACCGGGCATGACTGAAAAAGAGCTGGCCTGGATCATGGAAAAAGGGATGCGGGAAACCGGTGCCGAGGGGCTCTCCTTTCCGACCATCGTGGCATCCGGCCCCAACAGCGCGCTGCCGCATGCGATTCCAGGCGATCGCCGGATCAGAGTCGGGGAACCGATTTTGTTCGACTGGGGGGCGCGACTTGACGGTTACTGCTCCGACATCTCCCGCACGGTCGTCATCGGCGAGCCGGACGACACCTTTAAAAAGGTCTTTCAGACCGTCTTGGATGCCCAGCGCCGGGCCATAGATGCGATCAAGGCCGGCATGAGCTCACGGGCAGTGGACAGCATCGCCCGCGACCACATTGAAATGCAGGGCTTCGGCGACAAATTCGGTCACGGTCTGGGACATGGCACCGGCCTGGCTATTCACGAAGCACCCCGGCTCAGCCCGCTGAAAGATACCGTGCTTGAAGCGGGAATGGTGACGACGGTCGAACCCGGAATTTACCTGGGCGACTGGGGCGGCGTGCGCCTCGAAAACATGGTCGTGGTGCGGCAGGACGGCGCCGAAGTGCTCAACGGCCTGGATCCGGCCAATTACCGCATATAAATGGAAAGGGGCCTATGCAGGCATCTTGCGACGCGCTGCTGGACCGGTATATCGATTTTCTGATGGTTGAAAAAGGGCTCGCGGCTCAAACCATCGAGGCGTACAGCCGCGATCTCGTTCGCTATATTTCCTTCCTGGATGAAAGCGGGCGAGCGGCTGTGTCCGAAGCGGACACCCCGCTGATCCTCAAGTATCTCATTTCGATGCGCGAAGATGGGTTGAATGCCCGCTCGCGTGCCCGTCACTTGGTGTCCATTAGAGGGTTTTACCGGTTCCTCGCGCAGGAGGAAATTTTGAGCAGTGACCCGACGCGACTGATCGATCTGCCAAAAAGTGGTCTGAAGCTGCCGGATGTTTTGACGATCGACGAGGTCAAACGCCTGCTCGAGGCCCCCGACCCCAAGAAGCCCTCCGGTTGTCGTGATGCGGCCATGCTGGAGTTGCTCTATGCGGCCGGTCTGCGCGTCTCGGAGCTCATCACCCTCAAACTGCAGGATGTCAATCTGACCGCCGGTTATGTTCGCGTTTTCGGCAAAGGCGCCAAGGAACGCGTGGTGCCGATCGGCCAGTATGCTCAAGAAAAAATCCGACGATATACCAACGGGGCACGCCAGGCGCTTCTCAAAGACCGTATGAGTGCCACTCTTTTTGTCGCCCGGGCCGGAAAACCGCTCAGCCGCCAGGGTTTTTGGAAGCTGATCAAGCGTTACGGTCTTCGGGCAGGGCTCAGAAAAATGATCACGCCCCACGCGCTGCGGCACTCCTTTGCGAGCCACCTGCTGGAAGGCGGCGCCGATTTGCGGGCGGTTCAAACCATGCTGGGCCATGCCGACATCGCCACGACTCAGATTTATACCCACGTGGCACGCGATCACCTCAAACACCTGCATCAGAAATTTCACCCGCGCGAATGATCCCCAAAATAATTTTTGGCCGCGACCCTGAAGAAGTTGCGATCGATACGACCAAGGAAAGCAGCAAACGACCAATGCAGACATCAAATTCAACCACCCGTCCGATCGGTTGGTGGAGCCCCCAAAACCGGCCGCCGGAGATCGGCGCCGATGCCATCAGCGCGGCGATTCGACGCGTTGCCGAACCGGCGTGCGTTGTCGACGTCGACGGACAGCCGGCAATCGGCCGCGGCGGATGTGTGACGATCGACTCCGCCCGAACGCACGTCGGCGGGCCGACCGACGGCTACCCCGTGCTGGGGTACGTACCGGCGCTGCATCCTGAAGATTTGGGTGATCCGTATTTCAAGCATTCCTTTGGGCTGCGCTATCCATACGTTATTGGCGCCATGGCCAACGGCATCACATCGGTCAAAATGGTGGAGTCCGCGGCTCGGGCCGGCATGATCGGTTTTTTTGGCGCCGCCGGTTTGGCTCTGGAGGACATCGAAACCGCGATCGTGCAACTGCGGCAGCGGGTGATCGATCTTCCCTTCGGTTTCAATCTTATTCACAGCCCAAACGAACCCGATCTGGAAGCGGCCACGGTCGATCTCTACTTGAAGCACGCCATTTGCCGCATCAGCGCTTCGGCCTATCTGGATCTCACGCTCCCCTTGGTCTATTACCGTATAAAGGGGATTCATCGCGGTGCCGACGGTCGGGTCGTCTGTCCAAATCATGTGACCGCCAAGGTCTCTCGTGTCGAAGTCGCCAGGAAATTTTTCTCGCCGCCGCCTGAAAAAATTCTGCGTCAACTGTTGGACCGGAACATGATAACACCGGCCGAGGCCGAACTGGCCCGGACCGTTCCGCTGGCCGAAACCATGACGGCCGAAGCCGATTCCGGGGGCCACACAGACAATCAGCCCGCCATTTCCCTGCTCCCCACCATGCTGGCCCTGAGAGACCGGATGGCCGAATCATTTCGTTACGACCGTCCCCTGTGTGTCGGTTTGGGCGGCGGAATCGCCACTCCGGCGGCTGTTTCAGCTGCCTTTGCGCTCGGTGCCGCCTACGTTCTGACCGGCTCCGTTAATCAAGCCTGCCTTGAAGCCGGCACATCGGCCACCGTGCGGTCAATGCTGGCTGAAGCCTGCCAGGCCGATGTGACCATGGCGCCGGCGGCCGATATGTTCGAAATGAGCGTAAAAGTCCAGGTTTTGAAACGCGGAACCCTGTTCCCCTTCCGGGCGGCCAAACTATTCGATCTCTATTGCCGATACGGTTCTTTGGAGGAAATACCGCAGAAGGATCGGCTGATCCTGGAACGCGATCTCTTCCGTCGCCCTATCGACGAGGAGTGGGAACAGACCAAGGCCTTTTTTCGTCTGAGGGACCCACAACAAATCGAGCGGGCCGCAAAGGATCCCAAGCACAAGATGGCGCTGGTCTTCCGTTCCTATCTGGGACAATCCTCGAACTGGGCCAACAGCGGCGATCCGGCGCGTAAAATCGACTACCAGATCTGGTGCGGTCCGTCGATGGGTGCTTTTAACGAATGGACGCGAGGCTCTTTTCTCGAACGGCCCGAAAACCGTTCGGTCGTGACAGTCGCCCTTAACCTGCTGATTGGCGCCGCCGTGGCCACACGTTTTAACTGGCTGAGAGCACAAAAGGTTGTCATGTCGCCTGATGCTGGAAAATTTCGTCCCCTGCCACTCGAAGAAATCGTGTCTCTCATTGACCGGGAATCAACCCAGTCCGCTTAGAATCGGAAAATGCCCCTTATCCAAACCCAGGGCATTCACGAAAAAATCGGCCATCGCCGAAATGTACAGCGTTCGGCTGCTCAGCTGTTTCGGCAACGACTGCGCCGAGAGCGGTAGGCGCTCTTCGATAAATCGCTCAATGTATACCGTGCGGCCGCCATAATCCTGCGATGAGCGGGATATTTGGCCCCGGAGCGTATAGGTAAACCGAGCCGCAAGACCCGGTTCAGTGCTGCCGCGGCAGATAAAGATGGTGTAAGAGGCGATCGGATCGGTAGAACCGGTACAGAAGCGCTCATGAATCCGGCTATTGGCGAATAGACCGATATCTCGAAGACACGGCTTTAAGTCCTGCAGGATTTGTCTGGCATCGGGCACGCTCGTCTTCAATTCAGCCACCAGGTGCCCACCCAAAAAAACGATCAGGGCTTCATCTACGCTAAACTGTCGGGTGACTCCAGACTGCAGTCCGCCGAGTGGATCAGGCGGCAGAAACTCGCGCGACCATCGTTTCCATCTCGCCAGTGGAATTGACAATCCGGCGGAAAGTTCGCGGTTTGAAAAAAAACGGAGCATACCGTCTCCTTGATTAGTTGTTATATCAATGTATCAATTCATTTCCCGTGCGTCAATCCCTTGCATTTGCCGTAACCATGTAATATAAATAGTTTCAGTCCATAAATTGATTCTGTGCGGATTTTTCAGATCCGCCATTCCCCGCAGTTGGGTTCTTCGTATCTCACAATTCGAACTCCGGCAGAATCTTTTCGGGTCACAAAAAGGTTTGAAAATTGACAGACGATAAACAGCTAAACCAGCAAGCGATACCGGTTGCCATCATCGGCATGGGGTGCTTTTTTCCGAAATCCTCCGGTCTGAAAGAATTCTGGCGGCTGATCGTGAACGGTGAAAACGCCATTGACGAGGTCCCGCCGGCCCACTGGACGGCCGCTGACTATTTTGACGCCGACCCGAGTGTCCCTGACCACACGTACTGCACGCGAGGCGGTTTTTTACCGACGGTGATGTTCGACCCGACCGAATTCGGTATACCGCCGAATACCTTGGAAGCCACCGATACGTCCCAATTGTTGGGGCTTGTGGCGGCCAAGATGGCACTTGTGGACGCCGGCTACGACGACGGCAAAGCGTTCAATCGAGAAAGAACCAGTGTCATTCTGGGTGTCACCGGTACCCAGGAACTGGTCATTCCGCTCGGGGCCAGGCTCGGCTTCCCCAAATGGCGGCAAGCGCTCGAGCGCGCGGGAGTGGCCGCAGCAACCGCAGAAGAAATCGTCGCACGCATATCCGATTCCTACGTTCCCTGGCAGGAAAACTCCTTTCCCGGACTCCTCGGCAATGTGGTCGCCGGCCGCATCTGTAACCGTCTCGACCTGGGTGGCACCAACTGCGTGGTCGATGCGGCGTGCGCCAGTTCGTTGAGTGCGGTTCACATGGCACTTCTGGAACTCATTGCCGGCCGCAGCGACATGGTGGTCACCGGCGGGGTCGATACCCTCAACGACATTTTCATGCACATGTGCTTTGCCAAAACCCGTATCCTCTCACCCACCGGAGACATTCGTCCCTTTTCGAAGGATGCCGATGGAACGGTCCTCGGCGAGGGAATCGGTCTTCTAGTGATCAAACGACTGGCCGACGCCGAAAAGGACGGCGACCGGATCTATGCCGTCATTCGCGGCATAGGAAGTGCCAGCGACGGTAAATCTCAGAGCATATATGCGCCCCGGCCCGAAGGCCAGGCCCTTGCTTTACGAAAAGCCTATACGAGTGCCGGTATCGATCCGGACACCGTTGAACTGATCGAAGCCCATGGCACGGGCACCCGTGTCGGCGACAAAGTTGAATTTCAAGCGCTGAGCCAGGTGTTCGGCGACAAGACTGCCAGCGGAGCGGGCTGCGCCATCGGCTCGGTCAAATCGATGATCGGTCACACCAAGGCCGCCGCGGGTGCGGCGGGCTTGATCAAAAGCACCCTGGCCCTGCATCACAAAATTCTGCCGCCGACATTGAAAGCGGAGCCACCGGACCCGGAACTCGGTATCGACCAAAGCCGGTTTTACCTCAACACCGTCACGCGACCGTGGCTGCCCAATAAGGACCACCCGCGCCGCTGCGGGGTCAGTGCCTTCGGGTTCGGCGGCAGCAATTTTCACCTCGTTTTGGAAGAATACCGGCCGGAAAAAACCGACACCGCTTGGGATGGTTCGGTTGAGATCGTGGCGGTGTCCGGAACTTCAAAAGCCGCATTGATCGAAAAAATCGAGCGCTTGAAAAGCGACATCGAAAACGGGATGCCGTTGGCTGAAGCGGCTTTGCAATCACGCCGGGCGTTCTCCGTTGACGATGACTGCCGCCTTTTGTGGGTCACCGAACGGACGGTCGATGACGACCGGACGCCGGAGTCGACGCAGACCTCTTTCCTGACAGAGGGGTCGGCCTTGCTCGAGGACCTCCGGGCCGAAACGGCCGTCAAACGTCCGGGGCTGTTTTATGGTGAAGGACGGTCCGCTGGGAAGCTGGCGTTTTTGTTTCCCGGTCAGGGCAGTCAGTATCCGGGGATGGGCCGCGATCTTGTCTGCCGGTTTCCGGAAGCCTTTGAAGCGCTCGCGGCCGCCGATCGACGATTCGACGACAAGAGAAGCCTGAGCCGGGCCATTTACCCGCTTCCGGTATCCTCCCCGGAAGAAGACGCTTTACAGGACGCCGCCTTGCGCCGCACCGACATTGCGCAGCCGGCTATCGGTGCCGTCAGCCTCGCCATGTTCAAGGTTCTGGCAGCCTTCGGCGTCCAGCCGGACGCAACCGCGGGTCATAGTTTCGGCGAACTGACCGCCCTGCATGCCGCCGGATGGATCGACCAGCAGGCTTTTCTTTCCCTGGCCGTCTCCCGCGGTCAGCTGATGGCCGCCGCCGGACAGGGCGAGAAGACCCCCGTCAGCGGGATGTTGGCCGTCAAAGCGCCTTTGGCAGCAGTCGAGGCGCTCATCGAGTCGAGCCGCCTCGATGTCGTCCTGGCCAACCGCAACGCCCCCCAGCAAGGCGTTATTGCCGGAACCAACGCGGCGCTCGATACGGTCCGGTCGATCTGCCGGGATAAGGGTTATAGCTGCTTGAGTCTTCCTGTTGCCGCCGCATTCCACAGCAAATACGTCAAAGAAGCCCGGCACCCTTTCCGGGAAGCCCTCCGCACGATTGCCTTCTCACCGACGGCGATACCGGTTTTCTCCAACACGACCGGCGGTCCCTATCCGGCCGATGCGGCCGGTGCAGCGGCCCTGCTCGGTGATCATCTGCAACAGCCGGTCGTTTTTATCGACGAAATCAAAAACCTTTACAGAGCCGGAGTGCGGACATTTGTGGAAATCGGCCCCCGAAGCATCCTGACCGGATTGGTTACCGACATTCTCGCCGGTGAAACCTTTAAGGCCGTCGCCGTTGACGCTTCGGCCGGCAAGGGCACCGCAGTCGGCGACATGGCCCGCACCTTGTGCCGTCTGGCGGCCGTCGGACACCCGGTAGACCTCAACCGCTGGGAAACCCTGCCGCGACGGAACCGCAAGCCGTTGATGCAGATTGAACTGACGGGAACGAACTATCGAACTCCCCGCATGGACAATCAAGACGCGCGGCAACCATCGACACATAAGCCCCGCAAGAATGACACGCACTCACGCCCGACCCAACCCGACCGCAACCTATCGGCGGCAAAGCCTCGGTTCGACCGGTCGGCCCATGATGTTGAAAGCACGGATATGATGAAAAAATTCTCCCACCCGCACCCGTTCGATCGCCACCTCAGCACCCAGTCAGACCCTGTTTCGGAAACCGGTCCCGATTGGATCCGGCAGGCGTTGTCGACCCTGCAACAGGGCCTAGCTTCGATGCAGGCCCTGCAACAACAGACAGCGGAAACACACCAGAAGTTCCTGGACACCCAGATACAGGCCGGCCGCACTCTGCAAACCATGATGGCGCACACCCGCCGCCTGGCGGAGGCGTCTTTGGATCAGACCGAAACGCCCATTCCCGCTGAAATGCCCGGGCCAACGCTTCCAATGGCCCTGCCCTCCGCAGATCTTGAATCCCGCGAAAAATCAACCCCCGCCTCAAGTGGAGCGAGCGACCCGGTTCCGGTGACCGAGGTTGCCTTCCAGAAGACCCCGTCGAACGCCGTGCCGGAAAGTTTCGCCCGCCAAAACACCCCGTCAGAGACGATATCTGCCGCTGCATCTACGGCACCGCCGACCGCTCCGGAAGTACAGCGGGTCCTGATGGAGGTCGTCTCCGATCTTACGGGCTATCCGGTTGAGATGATCAAACCGGATATGGACATCGAGGCCGACTTGGGCATCGATTCCATCAAGCGCGTCGAGATTCTGTCGACTCTCGAGGAAAGGATCCTTGACCTGCCCACCATTCCACCGGCGGCCATGGGGAAAATGAAAACCCTGGGACAAGTAGCCGAACTCTTGACCGGATCAAATGACGATGGCGAAGTGGCCGAAGCGGTGTCCGCGAAAAAAGAGGAAGCGCACATCGACACGGTAACTCCGGAGACTCCTGCCGCCGATCGGGGCCAAAACACTCTGCTGTCCACCCTGATTGAAGTGGTCAGCGAACTGACGGGCTATCCGGTTGAGATGATCAAACCGGATATGGACATCGAGGCCGATATGGGCATCGACTCCATCAAACGCGTGGAAATCCTGTCGGCCATCGAAGAAAAGATACCCGGTCTTCAAACCGTATCACCGGGAGACATGGGCCGACTCAAAACGCTGGGGCAGATTGCCGCCTATCTCGGCGGCTCGCACAGTGTTTCACCCACGGATGTGAAACCGGTTGAGACTCCGGCAAATGCGGCGTCGGCGCTGGCCGAAACGACGACGGCAGTACCGGAATCAGAGGCGGCACCCGAACCGCTCCGACGGCGGGTCATCAGGGTGGTCGAGGCCCCTTGCGAGGGTTGTAAAACGGTGACGATTCCGGCCGGACGGAAGGTGTTCATTACCGACGACGGCGCCGGACTGGCGGCCGCCTTGGCCGACGAACTGGGGCGGCGACATATCGAAACGGACCTGATCCCTTTGACTGTTTTAAGTGAAAAGCCGAACTTAGCGCCGGCTGCCGGGTTGGTCTTTATCGCCCCTGCACACTCGCCGTCCACTTCCGGCGACCTGAAGGAAATGTTCCAACTGGCGAGCCGTTTAGGAGCCGAACTGGTGGAATCGGCCGCTCGAGGCGGTGCCGTTTTTGCTTCGGTCACAAGAATGGACGGCGCCTTCGGTTTCCACGGACGGGGGGTCGACCATCCCTTGCAGGGCGCTCTAGCCGGTCTGGTTAAAACCGCCGCTATCGAGTGGGACTCCGTTCACTGCCGGGCCATCGATGTGGCTGCGGACTGGCCGGACACGACGGCAGTGGCCGCCATGGTGGCCGATGAACTGCTTCATCACAGACGAGAGGACCCGGTTGAAATCGGACTGGACCAAAAGCGGCGCAACACGTTGGTGCTGGAAGATGCGCCGCTTCCGGCTGTCGTGCCGGCAGCCCGGGCCTTGGAAACCGGTGATGTCGTGGTGATCTCAGGCGGCGCCAGAGGTGTGACGGCTGCCGTTGCCCTCGCGCTGGCGGCCGGCACGCAGCCGAAACTGATACTGCTGGGACGCTCACCGGCCCCCGAACCGGAACCCTCATGGTTGAAAGGGTTGACCGATGCGGCCGCCGTCAAACGAGCGATTCTGAATCACGAGTTCAACGGCAACCCCACGCCGGTCCAACTGGAATCCGCCTTCCGCCGGCATATGGCCAATCGGGAGATCGCATCGACCCTGGCGGCGATACGGGAAACCGGTTCCGAAGCTCATTATCACAGTGTCGATGTCCGGAGTGCCGACGCCGTTCGCAGGCTAATCGATTCGGTCAGGTCGACGCATGGGCCGGTCAGGGCGGTTGTTCACGGGGCCGGGGTGATCGAAGACCGCTTGATCGTGGACAAGAAGCCGGAGCAATTCGAGCGTGTCTTCGACACCAAGGTGAAAGGACTCGAGAACCTGCTGGCTGCAACGACTCAGGACCCGCTGCGCCACCTGGTGCTGTTTTCCTCCGTGACGGCCCGGATGGGCAACCGCGGACAGGCTGATTATGCCATGGCCAATGAGGCCCTGAACAAAATCGCCCAGCAGTTTGCGGTTCTCCGCCCGCATTGCCGGGTGAAAGCCTTCAACTGGGGGCCGTGGGAAGGCGGCATGGTGTCGGCCGGGCTTGGTCAAGAATTTCGCCGCCGCGGGGTCGAACTGATTTCCATCGCCAGCGGCGCCCGACATCTGGTCGGCGAAATGTGCCGGGCCGATGACCCGGCCGTCGAAGTGGTTGTCGGCGCCTCGCTTTCCGGTGTCGGGGTGCGCGAGGTGCCTCGGGTGAGCACCACCGTTTCTGAATTCTCCAAATCGGATACCCCCGCCGGCCTGACTCTTACCTTTCAACGGGATCTCGACATCATAAATCATCCGGTTCTTCGCTCGCATGTGATCGGCGGTAAAGCGGTCGTGCCCCTGGCGCTGATGACCGAGTGGTTTGGCCATGGTGCCCTGCACGAAAATCCGGGCCTCTTGCTGCAGGGGTTGGATGATATCCGGGTCTTGAACGGTATCAAACTCGATCGGGAAAAAAAACACATCCGGCTTATGGCCGGCAAAGCCCGTCGAAAACAAGGCGCCTACGAGGTGCCGTTGGAATTGCGAGACGGCGTCCACGGCAACGTGGAAGTGATCCATTCCAGGGCCAGGGCGATTCTGGTCGACGAACTGCCGCCGGCACCGGCATACCGGATCCCGGCAAAGCTCACCCGGCGCTCCTACGACCGGACCATCGCGGAAGTCTACGACCGGATTCTGTTTCATGGACCCGACATGCGCGGCCTCCGCGAGATCACCCACCTGTCCGCCGACGGCATGGTGGCCGATGTCGCACCGGCACCGGCACCCTCTTTCTGGGTAAAGGAACCGCTTCGAAACAGATGGCTGTCGGACCCGTTGGCCCTGGATGCGGCATTTCAGATGGCGACGATCTGGTGCTTCGAGGAAAAAGGCGCTGTTTCGCTGCCGAGCTACTGTGCCGCCTACCGCCAGTACCGCAGCCGGTTCCCGGCCGAGGGGGTTACGGCCGTTCTCGAGGTTACAGCGGCCGGCGATCACAAGATGCAGGGAACCATTACGTTTCTTGACGCCGATGGCACCGTGGTGGCGCAGATGATCGGCTGCGAAACCGTCATGGATCCCGCGCTGCAAAAAGCCTTCAGACCGGCTGCAGCTTAAGTGCTGCAAAAGATTTGCGACCAAGCAAATGGTTTGCCATAGCGCTCACCCGTAAGGAATTATTGCTTGATTTTTTTTTGGCAGTTGTTCTATCATGATTTTATCAGTGTCCATCAACGGTTTCATTAATGACACTGATCAGTTTCCGATCCAAAAATGTGCAATTTTCTGCAAGTTCAAGGAAATCAAGGAATTGTGTGGAGGCATACTACTGTATGCCGCACAAGCGATTCCGCAGACCTGTCACGTCTTTAGCGTGATTGACGCCGAAATTGCGGAAAAGGGCCATTTGTGGACGGAAACTATCTAATCGGGCTGCCCAGACAATCTGCCGGATGGGTCAATATCAACCCTGTTTGACAAAGGAGAGTTAGTTTTGCCTGAAGGTACAGTGAAATGGTTCAACGATCGGAAAGGGTACGGCTTTATCCAAAAAGATGAAGGCGGTGATTTGTTCGTCCACCACTCGGCAATTTCCATGGAGGGCTTCAGAACGCTTGCTGAAGGTGAACGGGTCAGTTTTGAAATTGAAGATGGCGAGAGAGGTCCCGCAGCAAAGAACGTCGTCAAGCTCTAACCCGTTTCAATTCACCCAAAAAAGACATCCGGCGGTTTACCGTCGGATGTCTTTTTTTTACATGAGTATTTAAAAGGTAAAACGCTCAATTTAACCGCTGGATCCGAAGTATTTTTTTACAAGTCTTTCCCACTCGTCGGTATCTATGAATTTCAACAAGGCCCTATTGAGCGGTTCGCGGAGCGGGCTGCCTTGCGGCATGGCCATGCCCACGAAGTAATGATCGAATGTCCCGGGGAGAACGCGCACCCGGGCCGGGAATTGGGTTCTTGCCAGGTACTTCAATACGGATTCATCGAAAACGAAGGCATCGATTTTAGCATCAACGAGCGCCTGCAAACCATCGCGCTCATTCTTGAACGGAAACGCCGCAATGCCGTTTTTAGCAAGATAGTTCTGGCCCTCGGATTGGGCCACAGAGCCGACGCGGACAGTCTGCAGATCGCGCAATCCACGCACTTTGCCGCTCAACTCGCTGACGGTAAGCGAGGTGGTGATGGCGGCCGTAAAGCTGGAAATCAAAATGATCGATGCCAACATCCAGATAATGGCAACGATCCGCCCGCCCAATGTCATTGGGGCTTTGTCGCCGTAGCCCACGGTGGTCATCGTTACCGCGGCCCACCAGATGCCGTGCCCGAGCCCCTTGACGGGTCCATCGCCGAACATGGTGCGGTTCCGGCGGCCCTCGAACAGCCACACGAGTGTACCGGCTATCAGCCACAGCAGGATCAGGGAGCCGATAACCGTCAGAAATCGCAATGATAAGATACGGTCGACAAACCGCAGCCAACCGTATCCGGCCCTTTCTGCCCCGACCGCAATGGCAACTCCCGACCTGTAGTAGTGATTTGAAAAGTCGAGATAGATTTCGCGCTCCGGCGTGACGGCCGCCATGGGTATCAGATCGATTTCGTCTTTTAAGAACGCTTCCTTTAATTGCCCGATAGTGCCGTATTCGCGCAGCTCGAAGTCGACGCCCAGTTCATCAGTCACCTTGCGCCAGAGATCGACGCCGAGACCTTCCCAGCGGCCATCGGCGGTCTTCATGGCGAACGGCGGTAAATCTATTACGGCGACCAACAGCTTTTCCGGCAGCGCACCGTCGTCCTGCGCAGTTAGTCCGCCAGGCAGCAACGTGACAATCAAAAGCGCCAGGATGCCGATAACTCTTTTGAGTCTCAGTTCTTTATGTACGCAGCTTTGCAGCGCATTATCGGTCCGGCAGATAGGGTCCATTCTGTAATCTCAGTGGACATAAACGTCCGTTCCAAAAAACGTCACCAAGGTTTTCAAAACTTTAATTGTCGAGCGAGCCCTTAATGAGTGAGGTATTCGTCGATCTCCGCAAGGATACGCTGTTCAACATATGCAAAAAACGGGTTGTGGCGAAGACGCATGAGCTGGCTCAACGGTGCGATCAGGTAGCGGGTCTCTCCTCGCGGCTGCAGCCTGCCGAACGGCAGGCCCCGATATGCGCTACCGGGGTCTTCAACCGAACCGTAGACCGGGTCGTCGGGCGAAAACGGAATCGCCACGTGGGACAAGGAGTACACGCCAGGCGGCCATACCAAGTCCAGGGCTGTGGCGGCGACAGCCCGCGAGCGGGGCGCCTTTGTTCGCCGGGCCAAAGACTGTGAATCCGGAGTGGTATTGGTGATGATCGTCAGTCGGTAGGGCAGATCGGAGCGGTCCTCGAGGCGCTCCAGCGACGCAGCGTCTCCGGCCGGATAAAAGGGCTTAAGTCGGTCGGAGCGGTTCACGTCGAAGATGACCAGCTCGTTGCCCTGGTTTTCGAGCTGGCCGTACAATCGGTCGATGGTTGCGGAGGTCTCGACCGTCGCATCGACCCAAGAGAGAAAGGTGAGCACCGGAGGAAATTCGATCAGCTTGCCGGATTTAACCGCCTCCGCCAGCTGGCGCTTCAATGCGGCCGTGATTTCGTAGGCCTGTTGGCCCGCGTTCTTGGGGAAGGAGTTGTACTTGAAGGGGTCGTACTCGGGCTGGATCGACAGCCATTTGAACTGGGCAAAGTCAGATAAAAAGCTCAGAAGCTTGTGGGAATTGGCGATGGCTGAAAACGGCGTGATGCCGATCTCCGGCGAGAAGAGCAGCACCCGGTCCGGCGGCGGAAGGCCCGGATCGGACAATGCATCCAGGCTGTACTTGACCGCCAAAGCGCCGCCGTTGGAGTATCCTGAGATTACAAAGGGTTTGTCCGGACCGATCCGCTCACGGACATGACGCGCACCGATGAGGCTCGCCGCCACCCAGTCCTTCCAATCCACTTCCGTCAGGGCTCCCGGTATCGTTCCGTGGCCGGGCAGGCGCAGACCAAGGACGTAGAAACCTTTCCCGTAGAAGATTTCGCCGATGCGGCGCAGACTGTAAGGCGAGTCGGTGAGGCCGTGTAGTAGCAGTACGCCGCCTTGAACCTTTTCCGGAACAAGCTCGAAGGTCCGGTTCCAGTTGCGCGGCAACTGATGGGGATCCTGCAGCCCGCCGGCACGGTAGCGGCTGTAGGTCGTCTCGGCTGTCGGCGCCAGGCGGTCGTAAATTTTCACTCGCAGCTCGCGAAAAAGCCGTTCTTCCCGGTCGAGGTAATCCTGCAGCGTCTCCCGGGTTGTCGCGTCGCGGGCCGTAAATTCGCCTGTCAAAGGCACCGTGTGCCAGATGCCGAGCGCCGGCATCTTGCGGGACTCGAAGGCCCAAACGAGCAAAACGGTGAAGGCGATAAGTCCCGCAATAGCAGCGGTGCGCACGATCCAGCCGAAAACGCGCCTGAAACCGCTCATAAATTATCCCCACTCATTATTTTGCCGTTTGACCCTCTTGATAACCACGTTGGTAGGCTGCTTCCTTGGACTTCTGATCCCGGTCATAAAGGTAACCGCCGGCAGCACCGGCCGCCGCCCCTATGGCGGCTCCCCAACCCGCATTACCCGCTATGGCGCCGACCACCGTCCCGGCCCCAGCGCCTATTGCGGTCCCACTGAGGGTTCGCTGTTCGGTATCCGACATGCCGGCACATCCCACAAACGCCAGGCTGATCACCAGGATTATGACTATCGTCAGTTTTTTCATGGAGTCCTCCTTACTTTAAGCTCAATATTGTGATCCATTATGTATGATGCCTTGTAGCGTACCGATCTAAATCAACGCTCGCATGGCCATTTTTCTATCAAGAAACGAAATTCGGTCTCGACCGGCAACTCGTCCCAATACTGCGGGTGGTCCTTGACCCATTGGATAAACATACCGATGGTTTCATTGCGGGAAGGCCGCGGATCAGGGGGGCATACCAGAGGGAGGCCCTCTGGTCCCGCCACGCTTGCCGCGTAGTAATGAAAGGCCCCGACCAAGTACCCGTGACAAAAGTGAATGGCATGTGAAGCCAAGGGCTCATTATCCGGTGCGGTACACAAATCGAAGAGGTCCTTAGTGGTTTTAACCTGGAAGTCTTCAACACTCACCTCACCGGCCAGGCCTGGACCGGTCATCAGCGTTGCCAAAATTAAACAGAAAAAAACTTGCCTCATGATGCACACCTCCTTTTGTGAGAATCCATGGTGAAAGATGATCACTTCATTTTTATCAGCACCGTCAAGATGCATTCGCAAAACCCAGAACACCCTTTGTAAAACGCGTATCACATCCCCCGTAAGCGGTCAAATTTGGGGCGACCATGACAAGCGGTCGTTTTGCAGCAATGCAGTCAAATACAGAATAATTTTTAAAAGTAAACATTTTTTGGATCTTCGCTACCCCCAAAAAGAGTTAAACGCACGTGGCCCTGCGGGCCGCCACGGTGCATGAAAATGACGCGCTGGAGCCCGGATGAGCGGTTGTGCCCGTTGAGCCGGTTTAGCCGGTTTAGCCAGTTGAGCCCGTTGAGACCGGATGAGCGGTTGAGACCTGCGGCTGACTGTTTGAGCCGTCTACGGGGTCTTGGACCGGACCCAATACCAATGCCGTATAAAAGCCACAATCTTGGCCATAATGCCAAACGCCTATTTGAAGACGGGACTGGTCCGGGTTTAGACTCCGTTGACGGCGAGTTTCAGCCGTCTTCCGAAACCGCTTATCCGGGCGGAGTCGCCCACCTTATTGTGGACAGTATTTGTCATTGACATAACTCGTGAATTTCACCATACTTCGCTCCGACAAAAAAGCGTTCTCATTTTCAATACAGATTAACCGGGATCCAGCCTGTACAAAAACCGCCCTAAAATCCAAATATAGCCGCCTTGGTTATTGCGAATCCAAGCGTTCAGCCACATCAAAAACGTTCCCGATCATAAGGAGTTTTTCATTGGCGCTTCGTCCTTATCATTACCTGCTCATATACGGGTTAATACCCTTGGGCTATTATCTGCTTCGCGGCTACCTCTTTCTGCTGAGAATCCGGGTCGTCGGGGAGGAAATCGCTCTGGGGTGCCTGGACGATTACGGGCGGCTGATTATCGCCGTGTGGCATCAGCGTCTGTTGACTGCCGTGGCCTATGTCTTGAAATTCAGAAATTTCGACCCCATTATCATGATCAGTCAGAGCAAAGATGGAGAGGTGGCCACCAGGCTGGCCCGGCGGTTTGGATTTGTCCCGGTGAGGGGGTCCAGTTCGAAAGGCGGCACGTCAGCTTTGTTCGCCATTACGGAAGCCCTGAAGACCAACCCGGCGGTTATTCACATCGTGGATGGTCCCAGAGGGCCCAAGGGGGTTGTCAAACCCGGCCTCATCAGCATGGCCGGGTTTTCCGGCGCCGTCATCCTGCCACTCATCGTATCTGCCAAGAAGGCCTGGACTTTAGGAAGCTGGGACCGCTTCCTGATTCCCAAGCCGTTTAGCGAGGTGACGATCGAATGGGGACGCCCCTTTGTCGTGCCCCGCGACTCAGATACGGAAACTTTTGAAGAATTCAGGCGCGAGATTGAAATGAGCCTCTTAGAGGGACACGCCGAAGCCGACCTGAATTCAGGCTGGCAAGAGCCACTTTAATGCAATGTTATCCTTTATGCCAAAATATATAACGCTCAATTTATGTATGACTAAACACGAGCGAGGTTATAACTTTTACCATGACGACGAAACCATCACGACCCGTCCTCTCTTTTTTGTGGCGACCCAATGAGATCACGCCGGCGGTGGTCGAGGCGGCGCGCCAGACCTCTACCGGCGCCATATTCGACATCAGTACCCATACCACCGATGATACCGCCAAGGCCCTCAGGGCCTCAGGGGCGACGGATATAAAGATTTCCGCCGAAGAAATCATGCAAACTGCCCTCGAGGGTTTTCTGCAGGACAGCGGTGTGAAAACTGTTTGGGTGGAATACCATCCGGCCCTTGTCACCTGCACCCCCGAGGCTTTTCTTGAGCGGCTGCATGAGTTGTCGACCCGTTTCACTTGTATTCCGGTCAGCGGGGATCTGGCACTACTCACCCTTATTCTTCAGTTGGCGCAGGCGCCCCGCGCCGTTGCCGTCAAAGGAGCCGAAACCGCAGGCTTCGTCAGCAACGAAACCACCGGCATTCTTTACGCGACCCTGCGGGAGAAGGCCAACCATCAGGGACGGTGCCCCGAGGTGATGATATGGGGTGGCGTGGCCACCCCCGAGGCTGCGGCGGCCTTTCTGTGCAGCGGCACAAAGGGTATCGTGTTCGAGAGTCTCCACTGGCAGACCGATCTGGTATCCGCCGACCAGAGCCTGAAACAGCGCCTGTCCAGACTGCGGCCCGAACACACCGCCGTGGTGGGACACGGCCTCGACGTCGCCTGCCGATTCTATGACAAGGGCAATTCGCTGGCGGTCAAAGAACTCAAGCAATACGCCGATACCCAGTTCTCATGCGCGGTCACAGAGGATCATCGCCGCGCCTTTGCCCGCCGGGTCAAAGAGACCGTCATACCGGTGCTGGAAAGCGACTTGGGTCGCCAGGATCTCGTCTTCATGGGCCCCGAGGCCGCCTTTGCGCCGGTATTCGCCGAACGGTTCGGCCGCTCTACCCGTCAGGCCCTGGCATCTTTCCTCGATGAGGTCGAGCGTCTCTGCTGGGAGGCCCCGCAGAAACTGGATCGGTTCGCAGAGAACGCCGCCGCCCGGTCCCTGGGAACCCAATATCCGATTATTCAGGGGGCCATGACCTGGATCAGCGATTCGCTGGAGTTTGCCCGGGCGGTCTCAGGGGCCGGCGGTCTGCCCACATTGGCCTTGGGCCTCAAAAGCCGCGTGGACCTGGAGAAGGACCTCAATCGACTCAGTGAAGTCATGGGCCAAGTTCCGTATGCGGTGAATTTTATCGCACTGCCGGAAAATCCGCATCTCGAAGCGCAGCTCGCCTGGATCGAGCAACTTCGCCCGCCCTTTGCGGTCATTGCCGCCGGAGACCCTTCTCATGCCGCCCGCCTGCAGGAGCACGGAATCCAAACCGTCTACGTGGCCTCGAGCGCGGATCTGATCCGCATGGCCCTCGGGGCCGGCGTGCGTTTTGTCGTCCTGGAAGGCAACGAGGCCGGCGGCCATGTGGGCGAACACTCCACCTTGATGCTGGCCCAGATAGCACTGGAGCTCAAGCGGAAAGAACCGGAGCTCTTCCGGGATCGTTACGTGGTGCTGGCCGGCGGTATTTATAACCGCGAGACCGCTTTCAGAGCATTTATGTTGGGCGCCGACGCCATCCAGATGGGGACGGCTTACCTGGCCACCAGGGAGATCGTCGCCACCGGTGCGCTGAGTCCCTTGTATCAACGTCTCGTCGTCGATTCTGATCCCGGTGCGACGGCGGTCTCCGGCGAGAGCGTTGGACTGAGGGTTCGGTCCCTCAAGACCCCTGTGATTGATGGCATCTGCACCTTGGAGCGTGAATGGACGACCGGTCGGCATGATGAGAACTCTTTTCGACAGCGCCTGGAAGCCCTGAGCGCCAACAGCCTGCTTGTGGCTGCCCGGGGTGTCAAACACCCCCATGGCCCCAGCCTGGGTGAAGATGCCTGTCTGCGCGAAGGTCAGTTCATGAGCGGCGCCATTGCCGGCGCGGTCAACCGCGTCCAGTCCATCGCGGCGTTTCACCGCAGCCTGGCCGAGACGCCTTTGGAGCTGACGCTTCCCGAAAAAACCGTTCGCCCGGTACCAGAGGTTCCCCGGGTAAGCGCGCGACGAGAAAATGGCGAGCGGATTGCCATCACCGCCATGGCCCTGGTCAATTCTTTGGGCAACGCTCCGCAGGAGGTCTGGGAAGCCTCAATGGCCGGGCGATGCGGCATTATCGAGGTGCCCCGATCAAAATGGAACCACAACCTGTACTATGATCCCGATCCCCGCGCCCAGGGCAAAACCTACTGCAACGTGGGCGCCTTTCAGAATATCGACATCTCCCGCAAGGAACTCGGTATCGCTCCGCAGGACTTCCGTTCCATGGCCGAATCCACCAGGTTGACCCTCTGGCTGGCAAAACAGGTCATCAAAGAATCGGGGCTTCTGGATTCCGACATCCCCAGGGAACGCATCAGCGTGCTCGTTTCCCAGAACTCGGGCGAGGCCGCCGGCACGATCACAGACCTGGTCTTCGACGTTTACTCCCACGATATTGTCCAATACATTCGGGATTTCGTTCCCATGACCCCGGAACTGGAAGCCGCCGTCAGGAAAAAGATCAGGTCCGGCCGCCTCACCGTAGACGACACCACCCTCCTGGGCCGTCTCAACTGCGCGGCCGGAGGCTTTGTCTGCAACTGCTATGGGCTGCAGGGCCCGAACTACTCGGTCTCGGCGGCCTGCGCCACCGGCCTGGTGGCCCTCTACAGTGCGATCCAGATGATCAACAACGGCATTATCGATGCGGCCTTGGTGGGCGGCGGCGAAGAGCCCTTGAAGCCCTCCCATTACCTGGAGTTCTCCGCCCTCAAGGCCCTGGCCATGCTGTCGGGCGTCCAACGTCCAGCTCACAAGAGCAGTCGACCCTTTGACGCCACTCGCGACGGCATGGTGCTCGGCGAAGGCGGGGGCATGATTGTTATCGAGAGGGAATCGACGGCCAAACGGCGAGGGGCACCCATTCACGGATATATTACCGGAATCGGCGCGAGCAACAATGATCAGGGGATGGTGGAATCTTTGGCCGAAACCCAGCTCATCGCCCTCAGGGCCTCCTATCAGGATGCCGGCTACAGCCCCGATCAGGTGGACCTGGTGGAATGTCATGCCACCAGTACGGTTCAAGGCGACATCGAGGAGATAAAGGCTCTCAAAGCCCTGCTTAACGGCAACAACAGGACGATGCTCACGTCCTTCAAGAGCCAGATCGGCCACACCCTCGGCGCTTCCGGCCTTAACAGTCTGATCAGAGGTGTGACCGCAATGCAGTCAGGCATATTCCCACCCACCCCCACCTACCGCACGCCTGACTCCCAGATCGATCTTGAGGCGGCGGGTTTCCATGTTTCCGACCAACCCGCCGAGTGGCCGCAACCCAAGGATCGGCCTCGGCGTCTGCAAGTCAATGCCTTCGGTTTCGGTGGCGCCAATTACGTCGTCCAGCTCGAACAGAGTCGGGAAGCCTCCGGCCACGTAATGGTCGCCGCGTCCTTGGCGGAAAAACCCGAACCTGATCGGCGCGAAGCCCCGGAGACGCAGCCGTCAGCCCCCGGAGTTTCATTTTTCGTCACCCATATCGGCGGCCGCCCCTATCGCCTGGGTGTCGTGGCTCCCAATGCGGACGAGTCCCGGGCCAGGGTGGCGGCCCTTCCACCGGTTGAGCCCGGGGACTCCCTGTCGCAAAAGGCCCTGCGGGTGATGGCCCGTCAGGGGGTCTTTGCCGCACCCGCCGACCAGCCGACCCCGTCCCTGGCCTTTGTATTCGCCGGCCAGGGATCCCAATACATCGGCATGGGCAACGCACTCTACCGGACTTTCCCCGAGATTCGGACATGGATGGACCGGGTGGCCGCGGTGGCCGATTTCGACCTGCTGGACCTGCTTTTTAATTCCTCCGAGGAAGACCTCCAGAAGACGCGCTGGCAACAACCGGCGCTCTACACCATGGAGTTGGCCATGGTGCAGAACCTGATGGCAATGGGGGTCACGCCAAAGGCGCTGGCCGGACACAGCCTGGGAGAAATCGTGGCCTTGTGCGTCGCCGGGGTGTTTTCCTATGCCGACGGCCTGCGGATCGTGAACAAGCGGGCCCAATGCATGGACAAGGCCTCCGGCCTGCGGGGCGATCCGGGAACCATGGTCGCCGTGGACGCACCCATGGCCTATCTGGAAGAAAAGCTCGCCGGCACCGAAAACGTCTATTTCACCAACTTCAATTCACCCCGCCAGGTGGTGCTGGGAGGGGATACCAAACCGGTACTGGCCCTCATGGAGGAGATAAAACAGGCAGGCTACAAGGCCACCCAGCTCAAGGTGAGCATGGCGTTTCACTCGCCGATCATGAAGGTGATCCATGAAGAAATGGCCGCCTTTGTCGCTGACGTTGCCTTTCACCCCCCGAGGATTCCGGTGGTGTCGAATACCACCATGATGCCCTATCCCGACGATCCGGACCGGATTCGTGAGATCCTCATGGCTCACCTGGAGTCGCCGGTACACTGGACCCAGAACGCTCAGACCCTGTGGCAGGATTTCGGCATCAGACACTTTGTGGAGATCGGTCCCAAAGATACACTCTGCAATCTCGTTGGCGAAACCCTGGAACAGGCCCTGTGTATACCCACCTGTATGCCCGAGGGCGAAGTACCGGCCTATCGGGCCGGAGTGGCCCGCCTCTTTGCTTTGGGACATTTGCCAAGGGCCGACGCGGCGCGTTTGGAGACCACAGCCCCACGAAGCCTTCCATCCCCACCGCCTGCCATCGCAACCCGAATCCATTCCGAAGACCCTGTGGGGGCCATTGTGCAGCGTGAGATCAATGCCTTTATTCTGGAATCCTTCGGCAAAATTATCAAACCGCAGATCGTAGAGGCGGTCCGCCGTGCGTTGGATCCCGGTTTTACCCAGGAACGTCTCGACCGCATCCTGGGGGGCGCACCCGCAGTGCTGCCGGCCCGGGCAGAGTCTCCGAAGATCGATACACCTTTAGCCCTGAAACCCCTTACGAAGGCGGAACCGGTCACCCTCCCCACCGAACCATCACTATCTGAACAAGGGCATTCGGTCGTTGATTACCTGGAGCAAGTCATCCAGATTATCATGGATGCCACCGGGTATGAGCGCGACGAGATTGAGCCCGACATGGATATCCGGCAGGATCTGGCCATCCGTTCCAGCCGTCTGCCCGTGATCATGAACGATGTGGAGCACCGCTTCGGCATCACCGTGAACGTCGAGGATTTCGTGGGTTTGCGCACTGTGAGGGAAATTGCGACCTGCATCGAAGGGTTGGCGGGCCGGAGCGCCAGCGGCGACGAGGCTGAACAACGAAACGATCAGCCCTCCTCAGCCGTTCCGGCCGCGACCATGCCCGGCGAAGCTTCTGCTGAGGACACCGATCAAAAGGCACCGCTCAAGCGGCTGGTCTTCGAAAAAACCGCGCTTCACCCGGCCACCGGCAAACCCCTCGCGCTCACGCCCGATCAGCAGGTGGCAGTGCTCGGGATGCACCCCCAGTCGGCCCTTGCGGCCGAGGTGACCCGTCTCTTGGAAAACCGGTTTGGGGCTTATTGCCTGCATCTGGACTGCTTGAACGGCACCTTCGACCTGCGCACGGCCGAAGGTGCCCGAAATGCCGCCCAGCGGCTCAAAGAAGCCCAATCCCTGGCCGGCCTGGTCCTGGTCCTGGAGGCCGATTCGCAATCCCTCCTGGCGGGACCCGAGGAGACGGCGGCCTTTTTGAGCGGATTCTTCGGCTGTTTAAAATGCCTCATGGGTTCGAAAAACAGAGTCTTCAGCCTGAGTCTGCTGAGAGGGATCCAGTCCCACGCCGCTGACACGGCCGCCGCAGAGGGCGTTTTGGGCATGTTCCTGGCCGCGGCCCTTGAGTACCCTTCCATGTTGTTTCGAAGCGTGGCGCTGGAGAGTCGTACGGACGTACAAAACGCCCTGGATTTCGCCCTGGACACGGATAATCCACTGATTGAATTGAGCTATCACGACCAGAAGCCTTTTTCCATCAAGGCCACCAATGCGCCGCTTTCCTTAGGGCACCCGTCCGAGCTAGCGCTGAAAGCCGGCGATGTGGTCGTGATATCCGGGGGCGCCAGAGGTGTCACATACCATATTGCGCAGGCCCTGGCTCCCTTCAAACCCCGGATTGTGCTGTTGGGCCGAACCGAACTGGATCCTGCCGCAGCCTACGCCACCCTCCGCAATGCCGGCAGTCCTGCTGAAAAAACGGTCAAACGGTTTTTCAAAAAGAAAGCGCCCGGACCGGAGGGTGACCGAAGGGAATTAGAAACGTCAAAGCACCGGGCAGGCCTGGATATCGCCCGCAACGTATCCCGGCTTTCCATTCTGGGACTCAAGGCCTCATACCGTTGCTGTGATGTCACGGACCCCCACCAGGTGTCTCGAACGCTGGAGCAGATCGCCAAAGAGTACGGCAGGATAGACGGAATCATTCATGGGGCCGGTCTCATCCGGGACGGTTTCATGGAGCAAATGACGCCCGAAGGCGTCAAACAGGTCGTGGCGGTCAAACTCCTGGGGGCCGGGAACCTCTATGGCGCTGCCCGGGACCACGGCCTGCGATTCTTTACGGCTTTGTCTTCACTGGTCGCCATCCAGGGCAACGTCGGTCAGGTTAACTACTGTGCCGCCAACCGATCGATGGCCGCCCTGGTGCGCGCATGGCCGACCGACCATGATGGCCTGGTGTCAAAGGCTCTGATGCTGCCGCCCATCGAAGGGACCGGCATGGCCGAAGACCCGGAGGTCAAGGCACTCATGAAGCTCAAGGGGCTGTCTTCGGCCTTCGTACATGCCGACGAACTGGCCCAGATGGTCTGCCGCGAGCTCTTCCTGGCCCCGCCCCAACCGTCCTGGGTCGCTGTGGCCCGCACTTTTCCAAAGGTCAAGGGGACCCTGGTCGAATCGACCGGATCCGATGTGGATGAAGCAAACAATAACCTGGACGGACTCCGTTTCCAACCTGCAGATCTTCCCATGATCCAGACCGTGGACCAATTGGATCTCAAAGACGGCGAACTGGTCGCCACACGAATATTTTCACAGGCCCACGACTTGTGGCTTGATGATCACAAAACCTTC
>Ga0272443_10000502_pt1 | contig 72047 bp, 61 predicted proteins | sample SSMAcet12_FD_193581 | JGI IMG/M metagenome (GOLD analysis project Ga0272443, IMG submission 193581) | Marine sediment archaeal communities from Little Sippewissett salt marsh, Falmouth, MA, United States - SSM-Acet-12 | ecosystem: Environmental > Aquatic > Marine > Wetlands > Sediment ...
TTTTATCATGGTTGTATGATCTTACATCGGGATCCTTTGAACGGACCAGGCCAATGGAAGATATCCCGGAAGAGGAAAAAGCCAAAGTGCCCAATGCATGGAAGATTGCTACTTATGTGAGTTTTGTAGTTATCATAGGACTGGTGGTATTGAATATTGCCAGCAGAGGCAACCTTATAAAGCCCGGTATGATACAATCAATGGTAGTACTTCCATTTCATAATTACACCGGTGATAAAGATCTGGAATATTTCATTTCCGGGATGCACTCATCACTGATTGGGGATATGGGTAAGGTAAGCGGTTTACGGATTTTATCCGAGACCACCTCCAACGTATACAAAAATGCGGAAAAATCAGTCCCCGAGATAGCTTCTGAACTGGATGTTGACGCGGTGGTTGAACCTACGGTCACCTGCTTTGGTGATACTATTTGTTTGCAGGTAAAAGTATACAGTGCCTTTCCAGATGAAAAATTACTATGGGTAGCTGAATACAGAGAAGATAGGACTAACATATTGTACCTGTATAACAGTATTACCAAACAAATAGCTGATGAGGTAAAGGTGGGATTAACGGACAAGGAGGAAAGCTTACTTGCAGATGCCAGAACAGTGAATACAGATGCATATGACAATTACCTGAAGGGAAAGTATTACTGGACCAGGCTCGGTGAAGGAGATCTTGAGAAAGCACTTGAATATTTTAATAATGCAATTGAACTGGATCCCGGCTGGGCGCCACCCTATGCCGGCGTGGCTGAGGTATACGGTGGATTGATGCAGATGGGGTTCATGGCTCCAGGTGAAGCGATGATTGAAATCAATAAAAACCTGGATAAAGCAATTGAACTGGATCCTGATTTTCCCGGTTCACACTATACAAAGGCAATATTTGGTGTATGGATGGAATGGGACTGGGAAAAGGGTGAAAGGGAATTTCTGAAGGCCCTTGAACTAAACCCGAACGATGTGATGTCCAGGATCTATTATTCACATCTCCTATTGATCCTGAAAAGACCTGATGAAGCACATTTTCATTCACAAATGGCGGTTGAACTGGATCCCATGAACCCTTTGGTACTGGCATTAAGTTCAATGGTGGATTGTCAAGATAGAACCAAACAGGCAGTAGAAAAAAGTAAAAAAGCTCTTGAAATAGATCCGGAGCACTATTTTGCATTGGGCTCCTTCATGGACGCTTCATATTTTAGTGGTGATTATAAGAATTCTATCGAAATAGAGCTTAAAACTTGTCCAGGATTAAATGATGATGCCAGGGAGGCCATAATGACTGTATTCCAGGATAAGGGCTATGTAGAGGCAATTAATACTCTGCTTACCTATGTGGAAGAATATGCCAGGACAAATCATACAGGCTATAAGGAAATGGGTGAATATTATTACAGAGTAGGTAACCTGGATAAAACGATCGAATGTTATATAAAAGGATATGAAACGCATGACCCAATGATGCCCTATTTTACACTACCACACAATGGTTTTGACGATATAAAGGATGATCCCAGGATCATTGCCATTGTTGAGAAAATGGGCCTTCCCCTTGGCGCTTCCTATTAAGAAATATTCTCATGAAGTGTAAAATAAATAAAACAGCTAACATTGTATAAAAACCATTCTTCAACGGCTCTTATACTTGACCATTAAGGCTAATACATCATTTCGGTCAAATACCAAAACCTACCTAACATGAGAAAACAAGTCTTAATTTTAATTACAATCATCACACTATTATTAAGTTGCAACCCCAGTAATAAGAAAACAGAACTGTTTATTAAGGATTACTTTGATTCATTAGCTCAATTTACCTGTTCTGATAGTCTAAGCGGAAATGTCCGTATGAAATTCTTATACAATCAGTTGAATATGGAAACAATGTCATTCGAGTTTGTAATTCCTGATAGTATTCAATTATCAGATTTTTATAATGCTTTTATGGGCAGAATTGCAGGTGCCTATTTTAAAAGCAGGCAGGCGGATGATAATAATACATTAGACTCATTGTTCCATGATTCCAATTGTGATGTTAAAAAGGTAAAGGATAACATTATTGAATACTATTGCAATGATGAAGTATTCTTCGAGATTTTCAATATGTCGCTTAACAGTTATTATTCTAACAAAGGTCAAACAGAAGAATATGAAATTTCGAACAACTTTTCTAAAGTAGATTTTACTCTGGACAGTTTAGTACAACTTGCTTTACTGCAATTTGATATTGTTAATTATGACCAGGAAAGAGGTTTCGCATATCATTTTGTTTGCGGGGTAAATCCCTATAGCTATTCAATTGAAAACGCAGCAAATTATTTAGTGACAGGATTCTGTCAAGAAGCTTTAAGAAATAAAGAAATGTATGAAGCTCATGAATCAATAATGAAACAACTTTCTGAAAAACTAATAAGTAATAGTGAATATGACGAAAGCAAGGTAGATGAACTATGCCTTAGATACCAAAATGAACTACGCCTAATGTTACAGGAAGAGGGTACACTCTTGAATTCTCTACTTGCTTATTATGAATATAGAAAAGACATTGAACCATTTATAATTGCAGACGAGAAATAGAAAAATTACAGGAAAAACCATGTAAAATGTACTAGCCAGAACATATGGTATATTCAATTGACTGAGTCTGCTTCGCAGACATTCGTCGAGCTCAGATCCGCATCACAGATCTTCGGTTGCCTGTGTCACGGTATTTGCATATCGACAAATGAAGGGAAATCAGCCAAATAATATATATTCTAGTAGTAATAAAAGACAGTAAAACCAAAACCTAATCAAGAACTGTCATAGTAACTCAATAAGTTCTATTTGACTGGTATTCAAATAAATCTTAAATTGCATTAAACTAACCTTTCAATCCTATGGCCGGACATCATAATAAACTATCCCGTTTCTGGCAGGAGTTAAAAAGACGCAGGGTAATACATGTTATTACCGTATATGCTTCTGCCGCATTTGTAATCATTGAGCTTGTTGGCAATCTTACTCAGCCGCTAAATCTCCCGGCCAGCCTGTTGACTATTGTGATTATTATCCTGGCAGTGGGTTTCCCTCTGGCAATTGTTTTATCCTGGCTTTATGACATCTCGTCTGGAACCTTTGAAAGAACCAGGCCAATGGAAGATATCCCGGAAGAGGAAAAAGCCAAAGTGCCCAATGCCTGGAAGATTGCCACTTATGTGAGTTTTGTAGTCATTGTAGGTCTTGCAGCCCTGAATATTGTAACAAGGGGAGATATTCTAAAACCTGGTTCTATACAATCAATGGTAGTACTTCCATTTCATAATTACACGGGTGATGATCACCTGGATTATTTCGTTTCAGGAATGCATTCATCATTGATTGGGGATATTGGTAAGGTAAGCGGTTTGCGAATTTTATCCGAGACCACCTCCAACGTATACAAAAATGCGGAAAAATCAGTCCCTGAGATAGCTTCTGAACTGGAGGTTGACGCGGTGGTTGAACCTACGATCACCTGCTTTGGTGATACTATTTGTTTGCAGGTAAAGGTATACAGTGCCTTCCCGGAGGAAAAATTATTATGGGTGAAAGAATACAAAGAAGACAGGAGAAATATATTGAGCCTGTATAACAGTATTACCAAACAAATAGCTGCAGAGGTAAAGATTGAATTAACGCCTGCAGAGGAGATCTTACTTGCAGATGCCAGAACAGTGAATACAGATGCATATGACAATTACCTGAAGGGAAAGTATTACTGGACCAGGCTCGGTGAAGGAGATCTTGAAAAAGCACTTGAATATTTTAATCGTGCAATTGAACTGGATCCCGGCTGGGCGCCCCCCTATGCAGGCGTGGCTGAGGTATACGGTGGATTGATGCAGATGGGGTTCATGCCGCCTGGTGAAGCGATGATCGAAATCAACAAAAACCTGGATAAAGCAATAGAGCTGGATCCTGATTTTCCCGGTTCACACTATACAAAGGCAACATTTGGTGTATGGATGGAATGGGACTGGGAAAAGGGTGAAAGGGAATTTTTGAAGGCACTTGAAATTAATCCTAATGATGTTTTGTCAAGAATCTACTACGCACATCTCTTAATGATACTAAACAGATACGATGAGGCATTATTCCATTCACAGATGGCAGTTGAACTTGATCCCATGAATCCTTTAGTACTGACGTTAAGTGCAGTAGTAGATCTCAACTGTGGTGATGCCCAGCTTGCACTGGTAAAAAGCGAAAAAGCTATCTCAATAGATCCAGGACACTTTTTTGCATTAACTATATATGATTACGTCTCTTATTATAATGGTAATTACAAAAATTCCATCGAAGCAATTTTAAAATATCGTTCAGAACCTGACGAAGAGGCCAGGCAGACTATTCTTAATTCATTCCGGGATAAGGGTTATGCAGCTGCAATTAAGACTTTGCTTGGCTACTTGGAGCAATATACCCAAGAAAAGTATATAAGCCCTGCTGAAATGGCTATTTATTACCTGAGAGTCGATAATATAGAAATGGGAATTGAGAATATAAAAAAATCATTTGAGATGCATGACCCCACTATGCCATATATAGCAACAAAAATGTTGGAATTCGAGAAGGTGAAAGATGAACCAAAGATTATTTCCATCGTGCAAAAAATGAACCTTCCTCTTGGCGCTTCCTATTAAGAAATATTCTCATTAAGTGTAAAATAAATAAAACAGCTAACATTGTATAAACATCATTATAACAGGTGTTTATTAAAACCTTTGTGTTCAATTTTAAGAATATAATATAAAATAATCGTGAGTAAGGGTTTCTGTTCTTTTGTATTGATATGAAATGAACCAAGAAATCAAGGCTTAACAGTGCCCTCAAAAAGAAATTTATAGAAGGGGTTGGATTTAAGAACAAGCCTGCCTTTGAGCCGTCGCCAAAGGCTTTGGCCGCAGGAGACCGGTCATGCAGGGATTAACGATTCCTGTTAACAATTTGCCAATACTTTAAACTCTGGAGTTTGATAATTAATAGAAATAAAAACTATTTTCGTTAACAAAATAATCTAAAAACTAAGAATAAATCATAAAGGGAAAAGATCTATTGAAAATTTGATTAACAGATTCTTTTGCAAAAGGCCGTGGAGACCGTATCTCAATTGAAAGTTCAGAAAAGCAGGTCTAGAATGAAGAATTATCTTTATAAAACAGAATTAATTTTTAACAAAATATAAAATGGCGCAACAATATTTAGATCATTCAAAAGCAATTCTAACTTCTAAACGTTCTAATTTTAAAGGAGGAAGCAAGGGATCAGGGATCATTTCATTATTTGGCTATCAAAATGAATATGACCTCAGGGAAGGATATCCCTTATTGACCACCAAAAAGATGGCTACAAGATCTATGTTTCATGAAACAATATGGTTCTTAAGAGGGGATACAAATATTAAATATCTTGAAGACAATAACTGCCCAATCTGGAGGCCTGATGCTTTTCAGGACAATCTTCCCAAAATGCAAAAAGAAGGTATCTTTCCAGATAGTATAGTAAAGTATTCTCCGGACTGAGATAAGGCAATGGCAGAATACGGCCAGAAGATAAGGGAGGATTATGAATTTGCCAAAAGATGGGGAAATGCCGGACCAATATATGGTAAACAATGGAGAAGATGGGAATACTATGATCATGACAAAGGAATCTTTGTTGAAATAGACCAACTGGGAAAAATGATTGAAGGTCTGAGAAAGAAGCCCACAGGAAAAAAGCATATTGTTGATTCATGGAATCCGGGGGATACTCCAAGCATGTCATTACCTCCATGTCATGTTCTGTACCAGGCAACTTCAAATGAAGAGGGAGAGTTAGAATTACAACTATACCAGAGAAGTTGTGACCAGTTTCTGGGTGTGCCTTTTAACATAGCCAGTTATGCTGCTCTTACCCAGGTAATTGCTCAGGAAGCAGGAATGGTTCCAAAAACATTTATCCATACTTTTGGAGATTCCCATTTTTATACAAGTATTGGAAAGAGAACTCAATGGCACAGAGATAATTTCAGGGAATTACAAAAAAGAATAAATAATGTTACTGAAAGAGAAGAATATTTAGAAGTAGTTGACTGGATTAATGAGAATGCTCCTGGTGACGGAAATGAAGAAAAATATGACCATGTAACTGCAATTCTTGAACAAATGTCAAGAGAACCCAGACCCCTGCCTAAATTACTTATTGCAAAAAAACCTTTTGATCAGCTGACTATTGATGATTTTGTTGTTGAGGACTATGACCCTCATCCTCCTATAAGAAGGAATATGTGTGTTTAACCAGCTAAACTTTGGAAGAATTAATATTTGCTATTCCAACTGCCCTCCTATGGAAATTATTAACCTATAAAGAAATAGGTTTAATAAAGGGAAATAGCGATATTTTAAACAGGATAGTTCAGAATGGTCTGTTTCGTAAAAGGAATGAATTAGAAGAAGATCCTTCGTTTAAACAAATTATTCCATATGCTATAATTTCTTACAAAGAATCATTTTATTTATTTCATAGGACTTCTAAGCAGACAGAAAAAAGGTTGCACAATAAATTCTCTTTAGGTGTAGGAGGTCATATGAATCCAAGAATCTCTATGGAGTCTAAAGAACAGTATTTAATTGATGAACTAAAGAGAGAATTTTTTGAAGAGGTCAAATTAATAAATGGTTGTTTTATAGAGGATATTGAATTTATTGGCTTTATAAATGATGATACAATTTCGGTTGGCAGTCTTCATATTGGTCTTTTGTATAATACCCATGTATCAAATAAAGATGTATATATAAATGAAACGGATAAAATGACAGCAGATTGGATTGAAAAAACCAATTTAGCTGACTTCTATGAAGGAATGGAAACGTGGACGAAAATTACATTTGATTATTATATTAAATGAAAGAATACACTAACATTGCTCGCTTTGCTCGCGAGCTCAGCTGATAAATCAGCTTCGGTTGCTCGCTTTGCTCGCGATCTCATCCCGACGATACTGTCGGTATTCGGTTTCGTTAACTGTTGGCCAGCATGTTTTTGCGACATTTTGACAAAACGACAAATAAATAATGAGAAAGAAAAATCAGGAAATTACGGATAATAAAATAATAAATGAGATTCTAACTAAATCAGAGGTATGCAGACTTGCTATGATGGACGCTGATAAGCCATACATACTACCTTTTAATTATGGCTATGAAGAAAATTGTATATATATCCACTCAGCACCAGAAGGAAAAAAGATAGAATTATTAAGAAAAAATAATAAAGTATGTTTTGAAATTGAACAAATAGCAGAAATAGTGAAACATGACAAAGCATGCAAATGGGAAACAAAATATAGATCTTTGATTGGATATGCAGAAGTTGAGATTATTACAGACTTTGAACAAAAGAAGAAAGGATTAGATATTATTATGTCACATTATGGAGAAGATTTAAAAATTGATTATACAGAGAAACAGGTTGATTTTATAATAATTCTAAAGCTTAAAATCACTAAATTGACAGGGAAACAGTCAGGTAATTGGAGTGATAATTAATTAAGATCATGTATTTAATTGATTTTGAAAGATTAAAAAATAATACTAAAATACGACTCGCCAACACGCCTTATAAGCAATTGCCGGTGTTTAGCAATTTGACAAGTATATATTAATTCGTAATTCGTAAGCTATGACAAGTAAACAAAATATAAGTCGGCAACTCCTCAAAAAGGCAGGGCTGTTAGGACTAATCAGTTGAGATAATAACTCAAAAAACCTATTCAATGAATTCGTTTCGAAAAGAAATCATTATGCTGATTGCACTTTTGTCACTTGCTTTATATGCCTGTAGCACTAGTGGTGATCCCAGTTCGATGCAGCCAATTGACGGCTATCCATTTATAACTGACACGGAAGAGATTAAAAGCATTTTAAAATACAGAGGTATTGATACAATTTCATTCAGTAAAGGTGAAATTATTGCGGATATTGGTGCAGGAAACGGATATATTGAAGCAATGCTGTCTATGTTCCATGACAGTCTAGTCTTTTATATACAGGATATTGACACATTAGTATGTAATGAGCTGGCAATTAAAGAGGTGGTAGATTTTTATCAAGATGTAAATGGTAGGCCATTCACTAATCGGTTTATAGTTGTTAACGGAACTGATACCGAAACCAACCTGCCTGATAGCACATTTGATAAGATACTAATGATGTGGACATATTCATACCTTAAGAAACCCAGGGTATTCATCAAGGATGTAAGGGATAAGCTTAAGGATGATGGATTGTTTTATGTAATTAATCCAAAGCAGGATGAAGATGAATATACAAAGTCATTAAGGCAAAAATACGGGTGGAATGCATCTCCCCTGGAAAAACAGATCACTGATATTATCGATTGCGGTTTCGAACTCTTGCGAATAAGCAGGAATTATGATGTAGATGGATATAATCAACCCTTTATAATGATTTTTAAAAAGAAAACTTACTATGCCCTAAGGCAAGTTGGAAACACAACCCGACAATTGCATGAAAAAATATAATTATGACAATAAGAAACAAAAAGGCGTTGACGCCAGAACAAAGTGAAGAGCAACTAAGAATTTTAAAAACCCGGTTTGAAAAGAATATACACCGTCATGGCGGTCTTGAATGGTCAAAAATACAATTCAAGCTTGAAACCAATCCCGAAAAATTGTGGTCGCTGAATGAAATGGAAAAAACAGATGGTGAACCAGATGTGGTGAAGTACGAAAAAAAGTCAGGTGAGTATATTTTTTATGATTGTTCCATGGAAAGCCCTAAAGGTCGCAGAAGTGTTTGCTACGACCAAGAAGCCCTGGAGTCAAGAAAAGAACATAAACCTAAAAACAGTGCTATTGGTATGGCCGCCGAAATGGGGATTGAACTATTAACAGAAGAGCAATATCGTAAACTACAGCTATTAGGAAAGTTCGATACGAAAACATCTAGCTGGATTGAAACACCAACTAGTATTAGAAACCTCGGAGGTGCAATCTTTGGTGATAGGCGTTACGGAAATGTATTCATATATCACAACGGTGCCGAATCTTATTATGCCGCCAGAGGATTTCGTGGTTCGCTAAGAGTGTAAAATTGCGCGTAATGGAAAACAAAGACAGAAAAGCCCAGCTGCTAGCATGCTAAACCAAATTGCTTTTGTAACTTTATCTGACAAACCAGATTCAAAAAATGCGTTTAAGTAAGAAGTATCCGAAAATATTGCTGATTGGAACAGGCATTGCATTTATTGTTAGTGGGTTAGATTGCCTCGAGAATGATTTATTATTAATTGCTGATATAAGTTTTATTGTTGGAATCATTAATATTGCTGCTTGCCTTTTTATAGCTAAACATCCATTCTTTATTAAAATATTCTTGCTTTCAATAAATGCCGTATTCGCATTCTTATCAAGCTATGCATATTTTGAGGCCGGAAGAGATAAAATTCAATATGGTTGGGCAGCTGTTGGACTTATTAGCTTAATCGCTATAGCAATAGGATCTGTTAGAAGAGCAAGAGAAAGAACTTAAATCTTGGATGAGAAGAAAGTAAATTCATAAATATACAAAGAAATAAAACTGGCCATAACATGAGGTATATCCACTGCCGTTACTACTGCACATAAGAAAATAACGATTTGGAAAGAACAAAAACCATAACTTAAGCAATGACCGGACAGAAGCACTGTAAATACCGCTAACCGTTATGTGGCATATAAATTTACCATGTCGTTCCGAACGCCTGGGTTGTAACTCCAATAATAAAGCTGGAAAATTAGTAACAATAATTACCGCACATAACACAGGCTATAGCCAATTGAATAAAATAAAATTTTAAACCCGGAACAATGAAAAAATCAATATATCTCCATACGATGAAAAAAACAAGTATGGCATTGTTATTTGTAGTTATAATAGTACCACTTACTATGCTCGTTGCCTGCAGTGATAATGATGACCCTTCAACAGACAGAATATCTGAAATCGCCGGAACCTGGACTGCCACAGCGGCTACATTTAATGGAACTGATGTGGTATCGGAAGGAGGAAGTGTAACGCTGGCAATTCAAAGCAATGGTAGATTTACTTTTACAATTAAGCGTCCCGGAGAAACTGATATGATTTTTACAGGCAAGCTCGGTTTTGATGAACAATGGCTGGCCGTGGAGTATGACACTGACCCGGGGGAATATGAATATTATGACATCACTTATGATGAACATAACATGCATATTGGAGCTAATTCGGAGTTCGACTTCGACGGCGATGGTACGGATGAAGTTGTGATTTTCTTTTTAGATATGGTGCGCTAAGGATCTGGATCTGCTGCAGGAAGCAAAATTTGAATTTGAGAGACTGCACCAGGAAAAATTTGCCTATTTTGTAATGCAGGTTAAATTAATTATTATGAAATCAAAAATATGGGTGTATATTATTTTGCTTTTATTTATAACATCCTGCCAAAAGACAGAAAAAAAATATGTTTACGTAGCTGGCAAAGATATTTATTCGTCCGAGGACGAATTATTGCAGCTTAAAGGAGTTAATCTGGGGAACTGGTTACTACCGGAGGGGTACATGTTCAAGATGAGTAACTGCAACTCACCCCGTAAAATAGACCAGGCTATACGCGAATTGATTGGGAATAGTGCTACCACGGCGTTCTGGGATTCGTTCCTGGAAAATTACATCACTGAACCTGATATTAAATGGTTATCAGAGGCCGGGGTAAATATAATACGCCTGCCGTTTGATTACCGTTTGCTGTGCCATGATGATTACCTTGGAAGGGATATGCATGGATATAAATATCTGGACAGGGTTATCCAGTGGTGTGGGAAATACAGTATTTATGTATTGCTTGATATGCATGCTGCCCCTGGTGGACAAACAGGTGACAATATAGATAATAGTGACGGCTATCCATGGCTGATGGTAGATGAAGGGATGAAGCAAATGGTATGCGACATCTGGCAGGATATCGCAAAAAGGTATGCTGATGATACTACGGTTATAGGCTATAACTTATTGAACGAGCCAATCCCGCAATACTTTGACAACGACAATCTAAAACCTGAGCTGGAACCTCTGTATAAGAGGATTACCGGAGCAATAAGAAAGGTAGATAAGAATCATATAGTATTTTTAGGCGGGGCTGTCTGGGAAACCGACTTTTCGGTTTTCTCTGAACCATTTGATGATAAGCTGGTCTATACGTTTCACAAGTACTGGATGCCTCCGCAGCAGCAGGAAATACAACAATATGTTGATTTCAGAGAAAATCATAATGTGCCGATACTGATGGGAGAAAGTGGGGAGAATGAAAATGAATGGGTTAAAGACTTCAGGGAACTTCTAGACAGTAATGAAATTCACTGGACATTCTGGCCCTACAAGAAAATGGAGAATTCACGCGGGCCCATGACTTTTGACAAACCAAAAGGTTACGACAATCTTGTTATATACGCGGAGAGTGACAGGAGCTCATTTGCCATGATAAGAGCTCTGAAAGATAGTATTGAAGGAATAGAACCGGAAGAGATAGTGGATATATTAAACCAATTTGCAGAAAACAGCAAGTTTGAGAATTGCTATCCTAACAAGGGTTATTGCGAAGCACTGGGATTGAAATGAGTTGAGGGAACTGATTATAAAATTGTAATAACCCACATTTGTCATGTATATAATTTAATCCTATCTTGTATATTATAAACCCAACCTATAAATCCCATGGCAGGCCACCAGAAAAGACTATCCCGTTTCTGGCAGGAGTTAAAAAGACGCAGGGTAATACATGTTATTACCGTATATGCTTCTGCCGCATTTGTAATCATTGAGCTTGTTGGCAACCTTACAGAGCCGCTGAATCTGCCTGCAAGTTTATCTACAATTGTGATTATCATCCTTGCGGTGGGTTTCCCGCTTGCAATCATTTTATCATGGTTGTATGATCTTACATCGGGATCCTTTGAACGGACCAGGCCAATGGAAGATATCCCGGAAGAGGAAAAAGCCAAAGTGCCCAATGCATGGAAGATTGCTACTTATGTGAGTTTTGTGGTCATTATAGGTCTTGTTGTCCTTAATATTGTTAACAGGGGAGACATTATAAAAGCCGGAATGATCCAGTCTATGGTTGTTATTCCATTCGACAATTACACCGGCGATGAGCAGCTTGATTATGTGGCTTCCGGAATGCACGCTTCTCTTATTGGGGATATGGGGAAAGTACCACCTATATTACTACAGACGTGACGAGGGTTGATGAAATTTCTGAAAATCAACGTTATATTAATATTGTTGAGAAAATGAACCTCCCGTTACCAACAACTAAATGAGAAAGATTAAACTTTATATTGCGTCAAGTTTAAATGGGAAAATTGCCAGGCTTGATGGTGATATTCAATGGCTTGAATCAATACCCAACCCTGATGGAACTGATCATGGCTATTCGGAATTCTATAATTCAATTGATACGACTATTCAAGGTTATAATACATTTAATCAAATCAGAAGCTGGGAAATTGAATTCCCTTATGCAGATAAAAAGAACTATGTTTTTACTAATAAACAGGATCCGGACGACTTTGAGCATGTCGAGTTTATATGCAAGGACCACATCGACTTCGTAAAACAGTTAAAAAAAGAAAAAGGAAAAGATATATGGCTAATTGGGGGTGGACAGATAAATACCTTTTTGCTTAATGAAGGACTGATTGATGAAATTCAGGTCTTTGTTATGCCTGTAGTTATACCGGACGGTATCGAGATTTTTGAAAAGGCACCAAAGCTGTCAAATTTAGAGCTCATAAGTACAAAATCTTACTCTACCGGGGCTGTTGAGCTAAAATATCGATTTAAAAAACATAAAATACATAATAAATAACGTCGCTGACACCTCTCTGAGAAATACATTTTACCTTTGACCAAAACCGCCAATAACTTGCTTTTAGTTATTAATGGCACTAAGCATAACGGAAACCGGCAGCAGAAATAAATTAATAAATGGTACCAAGTCTCCAATCAAAAATATTAACCTGTATATTGAAAGTGATCAACTTCAAAAAGATAGTTGAAAGGAGAGTACATAAACAAATACCGAGATCGAGGAAAGGGTTTATTCCCCGAAGAATAAAACGATCTTACTCACTGGCTGTTCAAGCCTTTAACTCTAAGACTATAGCAACATTTGAGAACAGAGAGAGATCAACGAATAAGCATATTATATTTTTACACGGAGGGGCATATCTTTTTGAAGCAACTTCCAACCACTGGAGGCTGGCTGAAAAAATTGTAAAAAAGAGCTTTTGCAGAATGACTCTTATTGATTATCCATTGGCACCTGAATATAATTACAAAGAAACATTCGGGATGCTGCAAGGCTCATACGAATTTCTGATCAGCAAGTATCATGGAGACAATTTTATATTAATGGGAGATTCTGCAGGTGGTGGTCTGGCGCTTGCCTTCACCCAAAAATTAATAAAAGAAAAACATAAGATACTTCCTGCCGGGAATATTTTATTATCCCCCTGGCTGGATATGACTATGTCAAATCCGGATATCAGAAATCTGGAAAAATCAGATTATCTGCTATCTTGCGGCATGCTCAGAACTGCAGGTTTGTTATATTCAAATGGTGATGATCGGGATCATTATTTATTATCCCCGATTAATGGAGGATTTAAAGATATCCCCAGGACTATCGTTTTTTACGGTACAGAAGAACTGTTCAGGGCTGATTGCATAAAATTAAAATCAATACCCGGCTCCGGCAAAGAAAATATAGTTTTTAAGGAATACCCGAAAATGCAACACGACTGGGCCATCTTCCCTATTCCTGAAAGAGAATTGCTTGTCGATGATATATGTGAGTTCCTTAATAAGTAAAATTTAATAAACTGTATAAAAGAAAACGCTCATGAAAAAAACCTGGATTATAATTCTTATTGCAATATTCACCGTTAATATAAGTTCATGTCAGAATCAAACAAAGAAAGCAATTGCAAACAACCAAAATATTGATAAAACAATCTTTGTTTATGGTAACGGATTAGACAGATCTTTCATCAAATATGTTATTGGGCTAACTCACAAAAATAAGCCAACAATAACCTTCTTCCCTACTGCAGCAGCTGATGATGAGCGTGCTATTGCTTACTGGCATAGATTATGCGACGACTTGCCTCTCAGGCCTGATGTTTTAAGAACTTTTATCAGCTCATCGCCTGAGCAAAAGACATTTGAACAACAGATACTTGAATCAGATGCTATTATCGTTGGCGGAGGTAACACGCTAAATATGCTGGCTATCTGGAAAGCGCAGGGAATTGATACGCTTCTGAGAAAGGCTTATGAGAAGGGCATTATTCTTGCCGGAGGTAGTGCAGGCTCTTTATGCTGGTTTACCGGTGGGTATTCAGACTCCAGGCCAAGGGAATTATCACTTATTGAGTGTTTGGGTTTCCTTGATTATAGTCACTCCCCGCATTATAATGGAGAACCTGCAAGAAGGCCACTCTACCATCAGGCAATCTTAAATCAAAAGCTTAAACCCGGTTTTGCATGTGATGATAATGCAGGTCTTCTTTTTATAAATGGGAAGATGGTTAAATCAGTATCACTTAACCGGCATAATCATAACTATTATATCTCTATCAAGGACGGGAAGTTGAATGAAGAAAAATTACCCACTGAAATAATTAAGTAATAATTGGCAGCAGCCAACACGTTCCTGCTTCAACCTATACTCAGATCTCCAGGTATTTTTTCAGGAGTTCCTTACCCTTAATTATGGCCTCTCTCCCGGTTGATTCGATGCCATACCATCCCCTGTAGCCTCCATCATGGCATAATTTAATCATTTTTGCCGTCATATCTTCAGTTGGCTGGTTGCGATAAGACATACCCACAGCCCATGGTAACATCTTTTCAAGATAATCCATATTATCGAAATTGTCAGAAGGCCCTCGCCAGTCGGGATAGGAGCCGAAGTAGAGGTTATTCACTTCTTTCAAGAGCGATGTCATCCAGTCAGGATCATTTGATACGCCTCCATGATTTTCAATACATACACTAATGCCTGCCGGCACAGCATATTCCAAAAGCATATTATATGATTCTGCTGCCCACTTCAAAGCCTCGTCTTTATCCACGTCCTGCGGCCCCCTGCAATTGGTTCGTATGGCTTTGCAGCCCAGGTATGCTGCTATATCAACCCATTTCCTGTGGTTTATCACAAACTGTCTTCTCAATTCAGGTGTTGGTTCACACCCATCTCCTTCTGCATCAACCATTATCAATACCATGGTTACCCCATAATCATCTGCATTTCTTTTCAATTGATTAAGATAGTCTACGGTCGGTACTTCAAAAAGTGTATTCACAAATTCAATCCCGTTAAGGTCAAAATCATCCCTGGCAATTCGAGGAAAATCCAGATTTTCCCATTTCCCATCCCTTATTTCCTGTTCCAGTGCCCACTGGGCAAGTGAGATATCATCGTGCGTCATATGCTGGTTTACTGTGGCCCTCGATTGTAAATCCAGAGCGGGTACAAGCAATCCGGCCGCACCCAGTAAGACAGTTGTTTCAATGAAACGTCTTCTTGAATAATGTTTTTGTGTATTCTTCATAGTTGCAGTTTATTTAAAGTTCCCAGCCTTTCCTGTATTCCCGTGTCAAATATTTATTGGCTGCTTCATCATTGGTGATCTTCATGTTACCGGAATCATATTCAATCTTTTTACCTGCCCGCAGAGCCACAGCCGCCAGGTTAATAGTCTCGGTGACCGTTCCGGCATATTTAAAGCTGCCGGGTGACTCTTTATCCTCTTTTATAGCTGCCACCCAGGTATTTGATCGAGGTCCCATCTCCCTTTCAGGCAGTGTTTTTTCTCCCTGGTATGCCTTCATAAATCTCGAAGGAATAATTTCCGGATCTTCACCACGAAATCCTGCCAGTATTTTTCCCTTATCACCCACAAACATCATCCCTTCCTCCGGCATATCACGTTTATCCTCTTTTAGTTCGTCAGGGATAAAGGGTTTCATTCCTCCATCATACCAGAACAGATCAAAAGCGGGAAGATTATTCTGTTTCGGGAATTCTATCTGTATTAAGCTCGACAAAGGAAATGAAACATCATTATCAATCCATTTATAAGTATTGCCGTCAACATATCGATGGGTGGTCCCATATGCTTTCGCACTTACAGGGGGTGTATCAATCCCAAAAGTCATGAATAGCGGGAACAGGCTGTAATGTCCCATGTCTGCAATACTCCCACCTCCAAAATCATACCACCCACGAAACCGATTATGAGTATAGAAAGGATGATATGGTATATCCGGGACAGGCCCCAGCCATAACTCCCAGTTGAAGCCTTTGGGTGTGGGCCGGGAATCACGGGGCCGGGTTGGCCATTGTTCCCATACCGGGCGGTATGACCAGTTGTGTATCTCTTTCAAATTACCGATTACCCCGTCATTGATCCATTTCAGAATCAATCCATACTGCGGTCTTTCACTCCAGGCCAGCAAATGTGTCTTTACACCTGAACTATTTGCTGTTTCAATTGCCAGCCTTCCCTCAGACATTCGGTTGGCAATAGGTTTATGCGTAATAACATGTTTGCCTTTCTTCATGGCTGCAATAGCCAGACAGGCATGATGATGATCCGGTGTCATGATTTTAACGGCATCTATATCCGCTTCCTTTTCAAGCAGTTCCCGGTAATCCTCATACGAGCTGCATCCTTTATAAGTCCCTGAGGGTTGGTTTTTTCCATAATAAGTCTCAACATATTCCTTTCCTATGTCCCTCCCTCCAGGGATCCCCCGGTAATCAGAACCCCAGCCAGGTAAATCCAGTGTATTCCGGATAGAGTTACGGAGGCCTTCTGCAGACCAGTCCAGATAATCAGTTGTAAATTTATTCACATCACAAACAGCAACAACCTGTATATCCGGGTTTTGTAACAGGCCGGGCATCTCTCGTAATCCCTGGGTGCCGCAACCTATATTGGCAACTGTTATTTTATCGGAAGGTGGGACATATCCGGTTCCGCCCAGTACATGCCTGGGAACCACCGTGATGGCAGCTGCCGTGGTAACAGCTGAACCAATGAATTTTCTCCGGTCCATAGTGTTCTTCGATTTCATAATTATTTTATATGGTGAGTAAAAAAGTGGATAATAAGTATAGTGATCCTCCCGGGTTTATTTTGCCAGTAATTACATCCTTCAATTTAATAAGATATTTCCAAAGAAAAAAGATGTAGCTTACAGAGTTATAAGTTGCACCGGCTGTATTATTTAAGAAAGAAAACTATTCAGGTGGTTTTACAAATACTAACACTGTACCATTTTCCAGGCTGTCTATAAAGAATTAATTGCCTGTCAAAACAGACTTGCTTAACTTGTAGATTGAAAATATGTTAATCAAACCTATTTTTGTCAAGCATAGAGCCAAATCAGCATAAAAACTGAACCAATATTGACGGCGGTTTTTTTAATTGGGACACAGACAACAAAATACAAACTCCATTTATGTTTATTAATAGTAAGAGATATTTAGGTTATGGTAAATTATTTGTAAGTAAAATCAATAAAGATGGCTTCTCATTCAGTGTGAGAAACTCTGACCATTATAATTTCACAGATTATTCAATCTATAAAATGAAGAGTATAAGTTTTTTTCTAGGTGCAATTGAAGGAAATAAAACTATTGAAATAATGAATAATCTGGTCGTAGCGTTTTTTGATAAATACCTGAAGGAGAAAGAAAATATTAATATAATTAATAAAGCTCAGGATTATCCGGAAATTGAAATTGCGACAAATTTATGAATATACATAACCCAACAATGCTCATGCCGCGTAATAAGGCGCCCTATAATTTAAATAATACAAATTGGTAATGAACAGAAATGGATATAAATAAAGTCAATATAATTGGTGCCGGTCTCTCTTTAATGATATTAATTATTTGTAGCCTGGTTTTTATCTTCAGATTACGGGGGAAACAAAAAGTTGAATACTGGCTTGGATGGATTCTGATACTAATGATAGTGCCTCTTACATATCTTTTAATCACTGCAAAACAGTTTCAAAGACCACCTATTTACTACATACAAACAGGATTAATGATTGCTTTCCTGATTATAGAATTGTTTTTAGATTACATATATAAGCTGGAATTCCGAAAGGTTACATGGATTATTGTTATATACCTGGTTTTTTTCTTCGGCGGAACTGGAGGAATGATAGGTATTGCAACCCTGGCCGGTAGGATCTGGATGATAGCTGCCGTTGTATTGTTTCTTATTATGACTACCTTATCATTAATTCAACGAAAAATAACAGGACTTTAATCTGGTTTTCTAAGCAAATTATACAATACGCAATATAGCATGGAAGCAACAGCGTCACCCTTCAATGGGTTCTCCCATATCTCCAAATACATTTCTAAAACCACCGCTAAGGCTTCGGCCTTTAAAGATGGCTACAGTGCTATGAGGTAGCTGGGTCAGATAAGCAGGCGTAATGGAATAGTTAATAATATATTGGCCAACAATGTTTTAATATGTAAATTAGTACATTACTCAAAGTTATATCTCATGTAATCTAAATTCAAAATCGTAACAATATGAAAAAACTTACATTAATATTGGCATTATTTGGGATTTGGACTATCAGCCTTAATGCCCAGGACATGTTCAGAGCCAGGCAACTGACCTTCGACTCGGCTCGACATGGGTTTCCCACGTGGTCACCAGATGGGAAATTTATTATTTACCAGCACACTGATCGTAATGATACTATAGGGAAGAACGGCTTATGGAAAGTTACTGAAGATGGAAAAGGAGCAATACAGATCTTTGAAGGTGTTGCTGAGCATCCAAAGTGGTCACCTGATAATAGGTTCATTGTTTTTGATGCGGATACCGGTAAGAATATAAAAATGATACCTGTTGAAGGAGGGCCTCCTGCTAGTTTCCTTCCAGATTCAATTCACATTATAAACGGTGGATTGCCCTGTTGGTCACCCGATGCCTCTCAAATTGCATTCATAGAAGGTTCCACTTTGTCATTGTGTATTTACAATACTAAAACCGGTACCGTAAGAAAAATATTCGGTAAAGAAGGCATGCTGCCCCTTCCCGGATGCTGGTCTCCAGATGGTAAAAGTGTCATGATAGCAGTTATGGACAGGGAATCCAGGAAATCAACCATCTGGAAAATCTCTGTTGATAGAAAAGAAAATAAACAAATTCCAGGCCACCACGAAAATTTCTATCGGCATCTTAGTATTTCTCCCGATGGTTCACTGCTTATTTACGCAGCTTTAGTGGACGGTTATTTAGGGCTTTATATCATGCCCGCTGAGGGAGGAGCCTCACTTCCTCTAACAGGCATCCCCGAGATACATAATGAAGGTGTAAGCTGGTCACCGGATAGCAACAGAATTGCATTCAGCAGAAGCCGGCTCGGAAATTCTGATATATGGATCATGGATTTAAACATAGAGCAGATAAAGAAAGATCTTCAGATGCTTAACCAGTAAATAATGATTAATCACCGAAGGATTAGAATTATTAAACAAGATGAAAGCGGATCATGTAATTCCATATTAATGATATGAAAGAAAAAAAGAATATCAGGCTGGTAAGATGGATAACTACTTCTATATAAAGGATAACTGCAGAAAAGGGCTCGTTAAATATCTGGAAAATGCTTGCTCAAATATTCCAAATATTAATAATCCAAATATTTTAGATGCCGGATGTGGAACAGGAGTACCGACCCTTTGGCTGGCAGAGAATTTATCAGGGATTATTACTGCTATAGATACAGATAAGAAAAACATTATTTATTTGCAGCAAAAGATTCACCATAATAACCTTCAAAACAGGGTAAAAGTACTTTGCACCTCTTTTCTCGATTATAAATTTGATCGTGACCATTTTGATATAATTCTGGCAGAAGGATTATTAAATATCGTAGGCTTCGAGACCGGATTTGAAAAAGCAATAAAAATTCTTAAGAAGGGTGGTTACTTTATTATACACGATGAATATAGAGACCATAATAAAAAATGTAAATTTATAGATGAAAATAACTGTATAATCATTTATACTTTATACCTGGATGAGACCATATGGTGGGAAGAGTATTACAGGCATCTTGAAATTGAGATAAACAGAATAGCTGATACTGAAACTTTTGATTTGTTAAAAAGTGACATGGAAGAGATTGAATACTATAGGACAGATCCATCTCATTTTAGATCAATTTATTATGTGATAAAGAAGATATAAAAGAATAATAACACATAACAAACGAGATTTTACATAAAGTCATTACACTATTTACTGATGTCCGGTTAAAACTGCCAGATTTTGTACCTGGGTAGCCGGTACTACTTATAGCTTTTGCCATAAGATGATAGTTAAATTAACTAATGAATTAAATAAGAGGTCATTATGAACACAAATCGAAAAAATGAATCCTTTACATTTATCTGGAGAGCGACATCAATGCATGTTATTTCCTATTTTATCGCTGGTATTTTTGCTATGCTTGTTATGAATTACAGAGAGCAATTTGCATCTGATACCTTAGCAGTAATAATGCGTCCTGTTGATTCTCCATTGGTTGCACTGGGTCCCAGCCTGCAACTCATCAGAGGGATAATAATCGCCCTGGTACTGTTGCCGTTTATAGGTATAATAACCTCAAAAAATGGCTGGATTAAACTATTGTTTTTGATATTAGGACTCTCATATATCTCCACAATTGGTCCTACATTCGGTTCCTTTGACGGATATATTTATACAAAGATCCCATATCAATACCACCTGCTGGGTATTCCTGAAACATTAGTATATGTTTTTCTGTTTTCGTTTTTCCTGTTTCTATGGTATAGAAAGCCAGCTAAAATATGGAATATTATAACTGGTATTTTGGTTGCATTGATTATTGTTATGAGTCTTCTGGGCTATTTAGCAAGCACCGGTTTAGTAACACAATAAACTTAAGAAACATCGCTCACACGGATAATAATAAATTGCCTGGAGTACTACCGTCAATTCACAGTTATCCCTTTTTGACAGGTAAATAAATAAATCTTCAGCTGCCATCACCAGACTGAATAATATATGCATAATTTTATTGGACCTTATAAACCCGGGATATTATAAAAAAGCTCGTCATCATTATATTATTCTTTCTGCTCCTGCCTGATTTATACTCTCAAAATACAGATGAGATAAATCCTGGTAATGAAATCAAAATTACAGGGATCAGGAGGAATTCTGTGTATGTTGAACATAACCTGTTATATATCTCTGCTTTTTATGAACGAAATATGCCAATTTCCAAGCAGATAAGCATTGTTGCAGGTAGCGGTATTATGCAGGGAGTAGCTAATTCAACAGAAACTAATTTTACCGGTAAACTGGCATTTATTTTGGGAAAGGAAAAACATTTTTTTGAAATGGGTACAGTTGTAAAACTTGCAGCTTTACCAGAAAGAGAAAAGCCAGCCTATGTAATGCCTGTAACGGCATATAGATTTCAGGCTCCTGGAGGTTTGCAATTAAGAGCAGGATTTACATTTGTCCTGCCAGGAATCTCAATTGGTTATTCATTCTGAAAAATGAATCAATCCTTTAAATTAAGTAGCTGTCATATTTTCATTCATTTATATCCTGTATTAATTTTCCTGTTGATAATATTCCAGACTTATTTGAATTTTGTTGAGTCTGAAAAAAATCAAGAGCCAAGATCCCATACATAAAATGCCTGGGGCAAAGGATTGTGAAATTTTGTATATTGCGGCAAAATCCCTTGCAGTTTATGAATAGTAACATCTAATGATCCTGATAAACAAGCAGTAGCCTCAAAAATTGTATAATATCCAATCATTATGAAAGCGAAAAGCTTGCAGTTTCTTTTACTTATATTTTTACTTGGCATCCTTTGTTGTGAAAAAGATAAGGTAGATAAGAACGAACCATATGATAAAAATATGACTGCAATTGCCACACAGGGCAATATTGTATGGGTGGGCACAAAAGGAAACGGCCTATATAAACTTGAAGGTGGTGAATGGATCAATTATACAAATTCAGAAGGTTTGCTGAGCAACCAAATTAGCTCTTTAGTGATAGATAATGAAGGAAAATTGTGGATTGGTACAAATATAGGGGGTTCCAAATTCTCAAATGATGTTTGGACCCGATATGTAACAAGTGATGGATTGGTAAATGAATATGTAACATGTATTACTGAAGATCAACAAAATAATATCTGGATATTAACACAGGAAGGGTTTTTTAAATACGACCATGCAGAATGGTTCGGTTATATGATCCACAACGGATTATTTAATAATATTATAACAGCTATCGCATGTGACCATAATAACGAAATCTGGGTTGGGCCTGCTGAAGGCCTGATAAAATTTCCAATTAATTAATATACAAATATGAGTAACAGTGCCGGAAAGCAAAAAGACACAGGTGAAAAAATTCCTTTAGATGCTGAAACCGTTAAAGAACTGTGGTCTAAAACATATAATACAGAAGGACAGCCAGATTGGTCACACATCCTTCCCTATTATGATGATAATATATATTTCAGGGATTCCATACAGGAAATTCATGGGATTGAAGAATTCAAAGCAATGACCGAGCGCCTTACCAAACGTTCAAAAGACCTAAAAATGAATATTGCCAGTGCTATTATGCAGGAGAATATTATTTTTATTGAATGGGAAATGACTATTAAATTTAAAAAAAATCCCAGTTCCATATTATATGGTTCAAGCCGTCTGAAACTGAATAATGGGAAAATTACGGAACAAAGAGATTATTTTGATTTATGGGGGGATATTTTTGACAATATACCGAGATTTGGTAAGGCTTACAGGAGATTTATGAAAAAAAAGTTCGGGTAAGTATTTAATATGAAAAAGAATAAAAAATTCTCCAAATATTTTAAGGAATATCAATGGTCTAACATTTTTGCGATGATCAGGAACAACAGGTCAGACCCCAAATTGTGCCCTGATGATTTTAATAATAAGCTTGTTGTCATTACCGGAGCTACATCCGGCATAGGCTATCTGACTGCCCTGGAATATGCATCTCGTGGAGCCAATCTCCTGTGCGTAAATCGCAATCAAAACAAATCGGAGAAGAGACAAAATGAGATCGAAAGTAAATATGGCATAAAATGTGATTTCTTAATAGCTGACTTAAGTAATTTGCAGGATATTCATCGGGTGGCAAAAGCGCTTTCTGAACTAAATACTCCTATCGATGTTCTTATACATAATGCTGGTGTTTACCTGACAAAAAGAGAGTTGACTGCTGATGGCATTGAAAAGGTGTTTGTTGTGCATTACCTTTCATCCTTCATCTTAAATTTCATCTTGATGGATAAACTTAAATCCCAGGAAAAAGCCAGAATTATACTGGTTAGTTCCGAAGGTCATCGTTTTGCCGCCTGGGGATTAAGGCTGGACGACTTGAATTGGGAAAAACGCCGTTATTCAGGTTTAAAAAGTTATGGGTCAGCCAAAACGGCCCAACTCTTGTCCATGATCGTTTTTGATGAACATTTCAAAAATACTGGTGTTTCAATTATTGCAATGCATCCGGGAGCTGTTAAAACTGAAACTGGCCAGGAGAACGGTCCTGTTTACCGGTGGTTTAAAAAGAACTTATTCGAAAGAACCTTAAGATCACCTGAAATATCTGCCAGGGCATTGTATTATCTTGGAGTATCAAAAGAGATAGAAGCTATTAGTGGAAAATTTTTTAATTTAACCACAGAAGAAGAGCCCGCACCACCGGCTCTCGACGAAGAAGTGGCATATGAACTCTGGGAACTTAGTATTGAATTAGGGGGATTGAGTGGTTCAAAACCTTAGTTGTTATTGAATAAACAGTTAATTTGCTTTATTAAGAATAATAAATGTCAGAAAATTCATACAATACAATCATTGTTGGAGCAGGTATAGCAGGATTGACTTCAGCAGCATATCTTTCACGAGAGGGGCATAAAGTACTGCTTGTTGAGAAAAACAAGGAGTGTGGAGGGCTCGTCAATTCCTTTGAGCGTGACGGGTTTTATTTTGATGCCGGAGTCAGGGCCCTGGAAGATGCAGGTATTATTATACCTATGCTGAATGAATTAAATATTCAGCTCGAAACTGTTAAAAGCCCTGTTTCGGTAGGGGTAGAAAATGAAATTCTACATATTGAAAATCTTGACAGCCTGGTTAAATACCGCGACCTACTTGTAAAATTATACCCGGAAAGTGAAGGTGAGATAAATGAGATCATTAAAGTCATACGAAGAATAATGAAAAACATGGATGTACTCTACGGTATAGAGAATCCAGTATTTAAAGATTTAAAGCACGACCGGACTTTCTTATTCAAAAAGCTTTTGCCCTGGCTGCCAAAATTTATTTTTACCGTTGGAAGAATCAACCGCATGAACATGCCTGTTGAGGATTATTTAGAAAAATTTGTTAAAACCCCTTCACTCAGGGATATCATTTCACAGCATTTCTTCAAAAATACGCCTGCTTTTTTTGCACTGAGTTATTTTTCGCTTTACCTTGATTATTTCTATCCCAAAGGCGGAACAGGAGAATTATCGGAGGCCCTGAGAAGAAAAATTATAGAATGTGGCGGAGAGATAAAGACAGAAACTAAAATTACCGGAGTAGTGGCTGATGAATGCCGTGTGATAGACGAAAAGAATATCACATATAAATATGATAATCTGATCTGGGCTGCTGATTTGAAAACATTCTATAAAATCTCTGAAATTGCAGGATTGTCAGCCAAAATCCGGAAAAAATTTGAGATCTCTAAAAGTAAAATGCTGAATAACCGAGGTGGGGATTCTGTTTATACCTTATTCCTGGAGGTAGATGAACCACTTGAAAGTTTTAAGAAAATTGCAAGCGGACATTTCTTTTATACACCCTCAAAACTCGGGCTGGGTAAAACTCACTGGAATGAACTGAATGATCTGTTAAATAACTGGGAAAAAGCTGACAGGGAACAAATTCTGGTCTGGCTGGACAAATTCACCAGATTAAACACTTACGAAATTTCCATCCCCGGACTAAAAGATCCCGAATTGGTGCCAGAGGGTAAAAGCGGCATAATTATCAGTTTTCTTGCTGAATATGATTTGTTTAATAAAATTCAAACGGCAGGCTGGTACGATGAGTTTAAGTCAGAGCTTGAACATCGTATATTGAATGTAATATCCGGTTCTGTATACCCGATGTTGAAAGATAAAATTATCACTAGTTTTTCTTTTACTCCCTTAAGTATCGAAAACAGAGTGGGGAGTTCAGAGGGAGCTATTACAGGATGGTCATTTCAAAATCCTGTTCCGGTTATTAACAAGATACAGATCTCAGATCGTTCAGTACTTACACCTGTGCCTTCAATTTTTCAGGCCGGACAATGGGCTTACAGCCCGGCAGGTGTACCTATGTCGATCCTCACCGGTAAATTGGCTGCAAATAAAGTCCTGAAGAGAATAAAACCATGAAATCTGAAATTCGGAAATCACTCTTCTCACAGGCTGAATACAAGAAAAAGTTTAAGTTTTCTGAGCTTTATCGTGCATTTATATATGTCCCGGGAGCAATTGTGAAATTGACAGGTAACAAGAAGAACAAACTGATTGACAAGCAACTAGTGGAGCGTTTAATGCTGGCTGTAACAGAAGTAAACGGTTGCCCTGCATGCTCTTATGCTCACACTATCATGGCATTGCGCCAAGGCATGAGTAACGATGAAATAAACAGCTTCCTTAGCGGTGATGATAAATACATCAAGCCGGAAGAAGCCAGAGCAATAATATTCGCACAACACTTTGCCGATACCCGGGGATACCCTAAGAAAGATGTTTATGAAGTTATTGTCAGGGAATATGGAGCTAAAAAAGCAGGAATAATAATGTCGGCTGTCCAGTTAATGCTTGCAGGTAACATTTATGGAATACCCTATAGTGCATTCCATTCACGAATGAAAGGAAAGCCTTATAAGGATAGTTCCCCTGGTTACGAATTAGGTATGCTGATAGTAGGAACCCTTTGTCTGCCGGTAGCTTTTATACATGCCCTGATACGATGGCTCACCGGAATGCCAAATATGTATATAGATAACAGCAGCATTTGATGTCAGAAGTGTGAAAATAATCTTTAGCATATTATTGTTCCAGTTTATATTAATAAGAGGGTATTCACAGGATTTGATATTGAATGGAGACTTTGAGGATATAAATATTTGTACTGAACATAATGCACCGTGTTCACCTGAAGCATGGAGATTGACATCAAACTTAATCCCGGGAAATTATAAGAATGGTGATAATCATTATTCCAGGTTTATTGTTTTTAATTCATCCGTCAAAAATATACGAAGCTACCTCCAGTCAAGACTGGCTGACGGTTTGATAAAAGGAAACAGATACAAACTTTTTTTAGATATTTCAGAGGGGGAGATACTCATAAACAATATTGGGATTCTTCTTTCAGATACTATTGTGCTTAGCAAATCGAACCACCTGCTCGAGTTGAAACCCTCAATTGAATTTGAGAACGATGAGAATATGCTTAGAAGCAAAAAAAGAAGGGATTGGCTCCGGCTTGAAGCTGAATTCACAGCCGGGAGTAATGCTAAGTTTATTATTATCGGGTGTTTCCTTTCTGATAAGGACTTAATTTACGAATATACCAGGGGTACTTATAAACCCTACGAGGATTATTATTACAGAATAGACAATGTAAGACTTATTCCAATGGAAAATCAGCACGACCCTGAAACGATCAATAAGACCAGAAACGAGATTTACCTGCAGAATTTCAGACATCCTGTTCCGGATGATCTCTTTGACAGTCCACGATCCGAACCAGATACATTAAAAGAAGTATACCGGTCTTCACCCCCTGACACAATCCTGTTATACAACGACCTTTTATTCGATTTCGATAGTTATAAACCATCAACATATCTGATTAACAGGGTTGACTCTGTATTTAATAACCTGAAATCACCAATTGATACAATCCTGGTTATAGGTCATACTGATAATGTAGGGAGTGATGAATACAATAATGATTTATCATTGAAAAGAGCAATATCAATTGGTGACTACATTCGTTCCCTGGAAATTATAGCAGATAATAGAATTATTAACCAGGGAAAAGGATCTAAATATCCTGTCGCCTCAAACAACTCAGAGGTTGGTAGATATAAGAACAGAAGAGTAGAGATTATTATAAAATATAAAGTCAGCCGGTAAAATCGCGTCAGAAAACTTATCTTCGTACAACAGCTGTGATTGATACCGTAAATCCGGCTAAATCCATAAAAAACAGAAGATGGAAAAAATCAGGAATTTATTAGAATTTGAAATATTCCATGTTGGAGAATATTCACTCACTTCAGGAAAAGTTGTATCCGCGATAGTAACAATACTAATTACCCTGCTGTTGTTGTGGATCATTAAGAAAACCTTATTCCGCAAGCAAGTAATGAACAGATACAACAGGGGTAACTTATATGCCTTATACCAGATCATAAATTATGTGATATGGATCCTGGCTATACTGATTATTTTGGATACCCTGGGAATTAAACTTAATGTTTTGCTCGCAGGTTCTGCAGCTTTACTCGTAGGTGTTGGTCTGGGGCTACAGAACACCTTCAATAATTTTATTTCCGGAATAATTTTGCTTTTTGAAGGTTCGATCAAAATAGGAGACATTTTAGAAATTGATGGTGATGTAGTTAAAATGGAAAGGATTGGTTTAAGAACTTCCTCGGCAAAAAACAGGGATGACATTGTAATTATTATCCCAAATTCACTGATCACCTCCAATAAAGTAATTAACTGGAGCCATCAATCGGAAAAAACAAGATTCAAAATTAAGGTTGGAGTTGCTTATGGCAGTGATGTTGATCTGGTAATAAAAATACTGAAAGATAGCGCCCTGGAAAATCCTGAAATTGATGATAAGTCTGCAATAATAGCCCGATTTATTGATTTTGGTAATTCCTCGCTGGACTTCGAGTTGTTATTTTTCAGCCGTAACATTTTTAGAATAGAGAACATAAAATCCGAGATCAGAAGAGTAATAAACAGAAAATTCATTGAGAATAACATAACTATACCTTTCCCGCAGGTTGATTTGCACTTCAAGTCGGATAATACAGGATATTTTAATAAGAAAACAAGGTAATATCCAAACCTGCATCTGACGGCAGGATAGTTAGCTACTCATACTTGATAATCCTTTGTCCATTCAGTAATGAAAAATTATATCATTACTGAAACAGGATTTAACTATAACAATTTTAAATAGTATATTTATTAATCGGTTTCAAGACCTATGAAATTCTAACCATATCAAAACCTAAAATGATGAAAAAAAGAATTATCTACATTTTATTAATTATGTTATTAATGTTTTCATGCAAACACAAGAAAACTTGGGAGAATGCAAAAATCGATAACACTATCTCATCTTACGAAAACTACCTGGAGCAATTTCCTGATGGCATGTTTGCTGATAGTGCTAAAATCTTTATTGATGAATTAATATGGGAAAATACTGCTTTTGTTTTTGTGTCGTCCAGAGATGACAATGATGGTAATAATATTCAAAACACTGATATTTTCTACCAGAAGGTAAATGCTACAGATGCTAAAAACATTGTTTCCCAGGGAAATGGTAACTATCATGACCCGGATCTGTCTCCTGATGGCAATAAAATCCTGTTTATTAAAAACGGAGATATTAATATTATAAATACCGATGGATCTGAATTAAACAAAATAACTGATACTCAAGACAATGATGACCCATCATGGACCCCTGATGGGTCCGGCATACTTTTTACTTCTACACGGCTCTCAAACGTACCTAAATTATTCCTGATGGATTTAGCCACAAAAAACATTGAAGAAATTCATACTAATCAAGAAAATATTGTTAATCCGGTGTTTTCTCCTGATGGGGAAAAAATAGCATTTGCCGCACATAATGATAGTACAGGATATAATATTTATATTATTAATAATGATGGTTCTGATTCAAAGCAAATTACAGATGATTTAGATCTGGATTACTCTCCTTCATGGTCACCAGACGGACTCCAAATTGTTTATTCTTCATATGACATGAGCGATTTCACCAATCCTAATCAGATGTTATTTGTAACTGAATCATCTGAAAGTATTTCTGTTATACCGCAGGATTTCTCGTCCCTTAAGCACTTAAATTCTTACATAAAATTAATTTCTATAGAAGATCTTAACCAGCAAATACTGATCGAATCAGACAAAAATGGATACGACCCGTGCTGGTCGGGTGATATAAATTCAATAATATTTACATCAAACATGAGTGGTAACGATGATATTTATATCATGGATCCTGATGGGGCAAATATCAGGAACCTTACTAATAATAAAGCAAGTGATCATGCTGCAAAGTTCTGATCAAATCCAAACACCATGGAACGATCATATTTCATCCTTGATGATAATGCTCATGCCGTAAAACAGATTGAAAAACTTATGGCAAATTATGATGGTTTCAGGCATGCCGGTTCTGAAACATCCCCGGTAAAAGCAATATGTTTAATCCTGAGTCAACGACCCGATATATTGTTTGTTGATATTGAAATGCCGGGTGTGACAGGGTTGGAACTGGTTTCCAGGATCCAGAAGGATGAATACAGTCCCATCGTCATTTTTGTTACAGCTCACGTCAAATATGCAATGCAGGCAATAAGGAAGGCTGCCTTTGACTATATTCTTAAACCTGTTGACAGGAAAGAATTGTCTGTGGTTATTAGGAGAATTGAAGAATATTACTCCGTTAACGATTCCAGGGTTGATGATAAACTTATCATTAATCTTACCCATAGGGAAAAAGAGGTGTTTGAATTGCTAAGACACGGAATGACAAGCAGTGACATATCAGAAAGACTGAATATTTCATCCGAAACTGTATATACCTACAGGCGCAGGATAATAAAAAAATTGAAACTGAAGTCCACCAGGGATATTTTTATTAATTACCCGCTCCCAGGTAAATGACAGCCAATACATAATTGAAAATCCCCCGGTAATAATGCCTGTCAAATACCCTGTATTGGGTATTTCATAATAATTACGGGATTATTAGTTTTATCATATAAATGACTGGAAGTATTAATACGTACAGACTGTCTTTATACTTCTCGAGGAACAGGCATAATCTGTTAATAACAGAATATACCCCCATTACCTCAATTAGATTATGCCTGCTTCCTGTTTTTATTATTTGATCCTTTATTTTTTCCGTTTAATTTTACCGGTATTCTTTTATACATGACAAAATGAAGAAAATCGGTTTTATACTTCTTTTAACATTGCTGGCTTCCTGCAGCCACAAAAAGATTACGCTTGTGGATAATGCCGTCAGCAATTATGAAATAGTTATCGCAGACTCTGAGGATGCAATAATTAATCATGCCGCCAGCGAACTTCAAAAATACCTGGAAGAAATATCCGGAATCAGTATACCTGTAGTTAGGGTTAGTGAACGCCAGGAAGAAAGACACGAAATATTTTTAGGACCCTATCCTGAAAACCAGGGCTATAACCCACAACTTTGCTTTTATGAAGTGAATGGCAAGAATCTGGTTATCGGAGGAGGTTGTCCTAAGAGTGTTCTTTATTCTGTTTACAGCTTCCTTGAAAATGAGATGGGTTGCTTATGGCTTAGCCCCGAGGTTGAAATAATACCTCGATCAGATAAAATAAGTGTAACCTCAAAACTTGACTATGAATATACTCCTGATATTGCCACCCGCACGGTTCATTCAAAATTGTTCTATGATAACCCGGCTTTCGCCGATAAACTAAAAGTGACATACGAAGCATTCCCCGGTTATATACCGCAAGCCAGGGTGCATACTTTTCACCGGTTCATGCCCGCAAGTGAATTTTATGACCGGCATCCTGAATATTATGCCCTGCGTGACGGGAAAAGGCTTAGCACACAACTATGCCTCAGCAATCCTGATGTACTTAATATTGTGAAAGATTCAGTTGCTGCTTATTTCAAACGATATCCCGAAGCAGATATTATATCTGTCAGCCAGGACGATAACACGCTTTATTGCCAGTGTGAAAACTGTACAGCAATTGATCATGAAGAAGGTTCTGCCAGTGGTTCAATGATAAGGTTTGTAAACAAGATTGCCGATAGCTTCCCTGACAAAACCATCTCAACGCTTGCTTACCAGTACACCAGGAAACCCTGTAAGACCTTACCTGCAGCTAACGTGCTGGTAACACTCTGCTCAATAGAATGCGACCGTAGTAAACCAATAGTGGAAGGATGTCAGGATTTTGCTTCTGACCTGAGAGGATGGAAAGATCTCACTGAAAATATACGAATCTGGGACTACACAACACAGTTCACAAATTTTCTTGCCCCATTTCCCAATATGCATACCCTGGGGCCGAACATAAGGTTCTTCAGGGATAATAATGCCAGGTGGGTTTTTGAACAACACAGCCATAATCCCAGTGAGCTTTTTGAGCTTCGGTCATATCTTACAGCAAAACTTCTGTGGAACCCTGACCTTAAAGCTGATGATATAATTGAAGAGTTCACGGATACTTATTATGAGGAGGCCGGAAAATATATTAAGGAATATATTGATATAATCCACGGGGAGATAACGAAAACACCTGATTTTTTCCTGTTCCTGTACGGTGATCCTTCCCAGGGATTCGATTCGTTTCTCAGGCCTGAACTGCTCGAAAAATACGATGAGCTCTTTGCCAAGGCAGAAGCGTCTGTTTCAGCGAAACCCGCTGTGCTTAAAAGGGTAAAAACGGCCAGACTCAGCACGCACTATGCAGCACTTGAAGCATCAAGGAAAGGCCTTTCGGAAATATATAAGCTTGAAAAAGCAGCATCCAGGCTTAAATTATTTGAAGATATTTGCAACAATAACGGGATAATCTTGATGAATGAAATGGGCTATACCGTTTCCGAGTATATCGATTCTTATAATGAGACAATTGAAAGATCTGAAATGTCAAATATTGCGGCCGGTAAAAGTGTCAAGGCTCTCACGGCCCCAAAAAAATATGCAGGTGCAGATCCAAATGCACTTACAGATGGAGCATTCGGAGGATCAGGCTTCTATTCAAACTGGCTGGGATTCGAAGGAAATGATATGGAGGTGGTTATTGACCTTGGTGAGGTTCAGACAATTGATAATGTTCATATGGCCTTCCTCCAGGTTACCAACCATATTGTTTTCTTCCCGGAATATGTAGAGGTTTCTTTCCCCGGCGAGATCAGTATTGAGCAGGAAGGGAACAGTGGGGACGCCCAGGTTGGGCGTCCCCACGGTGCTGGAATAAGGGTCAATACTACAAGGCCCTTAAGACCTGGCAGCAAGGTTAACGATATTGAATACTTTAATTTTGAATTTGAACCAGTCGCCGCCCGCTATGTAAAAATATACGCCAGCAACATGAAGACAGCCCCCGAATGGCATAATTCAGCAGGTCTTCCCTCCTGGATATTCTGTGATGAAGTTATCATTAACTGATTTCTTGCCCCTGCAAACCTTTCTCCCTGGAAGTGAAGGAAGGATGAATTTATCAGGTTATTGATTAAAGATTATCCAGTGCATTTCTCGCCGTCTCCATTTCAGGATTGATTTTCAGAGCCATACTGTATGCCTTTCTTGCAGCTGCTGTATCTCCTTTTACCATATAAGCTTCACCAAGGCTATCCCAGCAATTTGCTACCTCCGGAAAGAATTCAGTATTCAGTTTGAATAAATCAATAGCCTCATCTGTACGGCCTTCAGATAAAATATTATATCCGACAATATTAAGAATATAATCCCTGGGGTCGGCAGGATGAAAATTAACTGTAAGTTTTTCAAAATTATCTCTCACGTAATCAATACCCCTGTCATTGAAAAACTTATAAACCAGTTGTGTGGCAGGTAAGCTTGGTTTGGGCGGCTCCTGGCCGCGTATTATTGACAATATACCCATACCCAGACTCTCCGCTACAGGCTCATCCATATTTGAAAACACGATTATTATGATATCATCGCTAATAATCTGGAATGCAACAGTATTGAATCCTTCAAACCCACCTGCATGTACAATTGCCTTTCCCGGGGGTAAGTCAGCGACGAATATAAAATATGGGTCACTCTTCTTTATGGTTTTGCTTAATAGCAGTGTATCGTATTGATATGACCTGTAAAACTTCATAATATCCTTTGCGGTGGAAAGAAATCCACCGTCGGGATTTGGTTCGTCAACATAACGATCATTCCTGATAAGTTCCCCACTCACAGTTTTATAATATCCTTTTGCTCTGTCTTTATCAATTTCAGACAAATTATTAAGGTAGGTATTTCTCAATTTCAATGGTTCTATTATTCTTTCCCTGACATTCTGAAAATAAGACTCCCCGCTTACCTCTTCAATTATTGCTCCCAGTAATACATATCCAGTATTTGAATACATCTCTTCCGTTCCCGGGTCAAACTCCAGGCTCATATTCCTGGTCATATCAACAATAGCATGAAGGGTTTTGTCTTCCTTTGGTAAATCGAAAAATCCCTTTTTATGATAGTCGCCAAACCCGGATTCATGATCAAGCAGGTGTTTTATGGTAATATCCTTAACCCGGGGATCTTCGTACCCCTGTATGTAATCTGTAAGTTTCTCATTATAATTCAGTTTTCCTTCGGCAATTATCTGTTTTACCACTATTGAAGTAAAAGTCTTATTCATTGAACCAATATCAAATAGTGTATTTCTCTTGTTCGGAATACCTTCCTCCCTGTTAGCCAGGCCAAAGGGCTTATGATAAACTGCTTTACCTTTTTCCGCAATCAGAATTACTCCTGAGAAGATATCAAGTTGTATATATTCTTCTGCGAGCCTGTCAACTTTTGATTCCAGTTTTGTCTTATTAAGCCGGATATCATTATCCTTATCTTTCAATCGACCCTCCTTACATGATATCAGAAGAAGCAGGATAATTGCTACTGAAATAAGATTCTTCATAGCAGTATGTTTAAAATAGTTGTGCAAATTTCTATAAAAGCCTTAACAAAAACACTATTCCTGTAACTGTTAACAGAAATTTAACAAAAATTTCTTAATCCACCGTTGAACAACGTGCTTTAAATGCACTTTGGCCCAAATAATACTGACTATGTTGAACAACCTGCTCTAAGCCCTTATTTTTTTATAAATTTGTCATTATACATTGTTGATCTTGAAGAAGAAGATCTATGCCATATTACTTATAGCGGTACTTCTCGTACCGTCTTCTGGAACCTACCTGTGGTTACAGTATAAAAAAAATATGACTATCAGACAGGTGGAAAAGAATATTCAAGCCGGGATAGATAAAGAGAAACTGGTATTGCTAAAATTCACTGAAGAGGAAGCTGCAAAAGAATTGAAATGGGAACACTCAGGTGAATTTGAGTATCATCACCAGATGTATGATATTGTTGAATCCTTAATTATTGGTGACAGTATTTATTACTGGTGCTGGTGGGATATTGCCGAGACCGTGCTAAACAACAAGATAAGTGAGCTTGGTAAATATGCGTCTGATACGGAGGCCCAAAAAGATAATCAGAAAGAGAATATCAATCCCTTCTTTAAATTGGTCTGCCTGTGTGAAAACAATATGTGGAAAGGAAATCCCCCGTATTCACAGGAAATGAAATTTTTACCTTTTGTTGATCTGTATGATTCACTGAATTTGCCCCCACCGGAACCACCGCCCCGCGCCTGCTGAAATCCTTTTTATCAGTTTAAAAGTGTTCCCTTTTCTTATACAGGAACATAATTGTTAAATTTAGAATGTATCATAATGAAGAATATATTCTTATTGTGTTTATTTATGGCTTCAGGTCTTATTGCCAGGAGCCAGACAATAACCATAAGAGACATTGAAAGCAGGAAGCCTGTTGAACTGGTTACCCTGGTCAGTCAAAATCCACGGGCCTTTGCCACTACCAACTCAAAAGGACAGGCCGACCTGTCAGCTTTCCTGAGTTCAAATAATATTGAAATAAGGACCCTTGGATATAAAACGGTGGTCATGAGTTATGCCGAACTTGAAGCCCAATCGTTCGAGCTGTTTCTGGAAGTATCAAATATTAGTCTGGATGAAATAGTGGTATCTGCAACACGCTGGAGACAAACCACTGATAATGTACCATTAAAAATTATTTCTATCTCACCCAGGAAGGTGGAATTGCAGAACCTTCAAACAGCAGCTGATCTGTTAGGCATATCCGGTAAGGTTTATATTCAGAAAAGCCAGCAGGGAGGAGGCAGCCCAATGATAAGGGGCTTTGCCACCAACCGTTTATTGTATACCGTTGACGGTGTAAGGATGAATACGGCCATCTTCAGGGGGGGTAATATTCAGAATGTCATAAGTCTTGATCCTTTCGTCATGGAGAACACCGAAGTATTGTTTGGCCCCGGATCGGTTATATACGGCAGCGATGCCATAGGAGGAGTGATGAACTTTCAAACCCTTAGACCAAAGCTGGCACTCGGTGATGAACCCCTGATAACGGGAAAAGCAATAATTCGTTATTCATCGGCAAGTAATGAAAAAACAGGCCACTTTGATATCAAGATGGGATGGAACAAATGGGCTCTTGTTACCAGTTTCAGCAGTTGGGATTTTGATCACCTGCGCCAGGGGAGCCATGGACCAGAAGATTATATTAAACCATATTATGTTCAAAGGCAGGACAGTATTGACAGGGTAATCACACAGGATGATCCCCTTCTTCAAATCCCTTCGGCCTATTCACAGGTGAATATCATGCAGAAAGTAAGGTTCTCACCGGATGAAAAATGGGATTTCCAGTATGGATTCCATTATTCCGAAACATCTCCTTATGGAAGATATGACAGGCATAACAGGGTCAGAAATGGTACTGCACGCTATGCCGAATGGAATTATGGCCCTCAGAAATGGATGATGAATAACCTGACTATTAATCATATTGCCAATAACAGTACGTATGACCAGATGACACTTCGCCTGGCTCAGCAAAATTTTGAGGAGAGCCGCATCGACAGGTCACTGAACAGTGACAGCCGCAGTATTAGAAAGGAGGAAGTATGGGCTTATTCTATTAACCTGGATCTTGTTAAGTCAACAGGTGAAAGAAATACGGTTTACTATGGTGGTGAATATGTGTTCAACGATGTAAAATCTATCGGTATTGATGAAAACATAGCCACCGGGACTGGTATGCCGGGAGCTGCAAGGTATCCCGAATCTGACTGGACATCCATTGCAGCCTATATAAATGATGAATACAGGATGTCTGAACAATTAACCTTCCAGGCCGGCCTGCGATACAATCATTTTTTACTGGATGCTGAATTTGATAATACCTTTTACCCCTTCCCCTTCAGAACAGCCAGTATTAATGATGGTGCCGTTACTGGAAGCCTGGGAGGTGTATACCGCCCTTCGCAATCACTTGTTATAAGCGCCAGCTTTGGAACAGCCTTCCGTTCTCCCAATGTTGATGACCTGGGCAAGGTTTTTGACTCCGAACCGGGAACTGTTATAGTCCCAAATCCTGATCTGAAGGCAGAATATGCATACAGTTTTGACATCGGTATGGCCAAAGTCTTTGATGAAGCCGTAAAGATTGATTTCACAGCCTATTATACCATTCTAAAAAATGCCCTCGTTCGCAGGGATTTTCAGCTGGGCGGACAGGATAGCATTATGTATGATGATATGATGAGTAAGGTACAGGCAATACAAAATGCTGCTGTCGCCAGGGTCTATGGTATACAGGCAGGCCTCGAAGTGAAGCTGCCTGACGGGTTCAGCCTTTCATCCGACCTGAATTTCCAGAAGGGAAAAGAAGAGCTTGATGATGGAAGTACCAGCCCTTCACGCCATGCGCCGCCGCTGTTTGGCGTAAGCAGATTAAGCTACAGGTCAGGTAAGCTGCAACTGAAGGTATATGCTAACTACCAGGCTAAGAAGAAATATGAGGATATGCCTGAAGAAGAAAAAGGAAAAGATGAGATTTATGCCAAAGATGAATATGGAAATAATTATTCACCGGCATGGTATACGCTGAATATCAAAGCTCTCTATGAGATTACAGATGTGCTTACTGTGGCAGCAGGAGTGGAAAATATTACTGATCGGCGCTATCGCCCCTATAGCTCAGGTATCTCATCCCCGGGCCGAAATTTTATTATGTCCCTGAGAGCTAATTTCTGAATATGATAAGATGCATTTTTACACTTATTGACATTTTGCAGGCTTGCAGGAGATTGATCGCTCCACAAATGGCTGTATAACGATTAGGAAGGCCTGTGATGAAAAAATAACATTCACGGAGGAAATTATCTTCCTGTAGTCGAGATGACCTCACAGGGTCCCGGAATGCCCCTGGACGCAAGAAAAAGAATTTGTATTTTTGTTTTTTATCATATCCCATGAAAAATCTCATCAGTTTTATCTTTATCGTTATTGTGGTTTCCTGTACACAATCAGGGAACATGGATAAAAAATCCAGGGGCTCCTCAAGCTCCATGGAGATTACAAATAAACCTTTTGCACGTTACTGGTGGTTCGCTTCAGAAATTAAAAAGGAGGATATAAGGTATAATCTCAACTGGCTTAAAGAAAACGGATTCGGGGGCATTGAACTGGCCTGGGTTTATCCTCTTAATGCAATGGATAAATCACTTGATCAGTCGTATACACCCCGGCAGCAATGGCTTAGCCCTGAATGGCAAGAAATAGTACAATATGCAATGATGTATTCCGACACTATCGGACTTGCATGTGATCTTACCATGGGCACTCTCTGGCCTTTTGGTGATTCTTATGTCAGCTATGAACAAGCCTCACAACAGTTCGGGAAAGAAGAAAGACAAAGCATTAACAGGTCCTGGGAATACCCGGCAACAGGTTATGTTGTTGATCATCTGGTTCCTGAAAATTATATGAAATATTTTGAAAGGATGCTAGATTCATTTCCCAATCCTGAAAGCGATTTACCTCGTTCATATTTCATCGATAGCTGGGAAGTGGAAACAAAAGGTTTATGGTACGAAGGATTAAAGGAAGATTTTGCTGAACGGTATGCTTATGATATTACCCCCTTTATGGACTCCCTTTACATGCCCGGTAATGAGGATCACCTGTATGACTATATGAAGCTGATCTCTGAAAAAGTCATTGCCTTTTATAAAAACTATGACAGGGTACTGGATGCCCACAATATCAATTCGCGAGGACAGTGTTCGGGTGCCCCATGTGATATTATTTCAGCCTATGCACAACTGGATATCCCTGAGGGTGAAGCCATGCTTTATGAACCCGAATATAATGCCATCCCGTCTTCAGCAGCTATACTGGGTGGCAAAAAAATTGTTAGTGCAGAGACTTTTACATGCCTGTACGGATGGCCGCGTAATTATATCAGGGAAGAACAGACTGCTGACCTAAAATTAGTAGCTGATGCCCTGTTTGCAAATGGTGTTAACCACCTTATATGGCACGGTAAAGCACATAACCCGGCAGGCTATGATTCGGTTAATTTTTACGCCAGTGTTCATATTGGTGAAAGTGGCACGCTGGCCACTGAATTGCCAGGGTTCAATAAATACATTGAAAAGGTTACTGAGGTTATGAAGAAAGGAAAGCCTTATACTGATGTGGCTGTTTACCTGCCGGTTGAAGATGCCTGGATGAAGGGCATTATGCCATTAAGTGAACAGTTTATATGGGCATGGGGATATTACGAGATGAGATATGTTTATTTTCCTGAAAACCTGGAAGGTTATCAACCGGTATGGATCAACAGGGAATTTCTTAAAAAAGCAGTAATTGAGGATAATAATCTTAAAGTGGGTGATGCCTCGTTCAGGCATCTTTATGTTGATGCTGCGTACCTTGATTATGAATCCCTTGTCGTGATTATCGAACTGGCAAAACAGGGATTGCCCGTGACTTTTGTAAAGGAACCGTCTGAACCCGGATCGCTTAAACATGCTGACTGGAATGAAAAAATTAAAGCTCTGAGGGATCTTCCAGATTTTCATTCCACATTCAGTCCAGAAGGGCTACCCCTTATTGAAGGTACGGAAATACCTCCTTACAGGGCCAGGGAAACAAATGAAGGTTTATATATTTTCTTTGCCAGTCCGAAATCATCAAATATTAAATTCCCCCTAAAATACGGTCAGTCATTCTCCGCGGAAACATATGAAATGAAAGTCAGTATTAACTACGGGAATAATAAATATGATATCGATCTTCGTTTCGAACCATATGCTTCCCTGTTATATAAACTTAATAATGGTAAAGCAGAAAGGATTGATATTTCTTTCAGGCCGGAAACACCATCTGTTAAACATTTCCCGGATAATTTTAAAGCACCCTGGCTGGTCAATTAGTGAGGCCTCATCATTAATAGCGGCGACAGATGACCCATGCAGATATTAAGTCAAAGAACCTTGAATTAGACGCCAGGTGGATCAAAGCATCTGTTGCCGGAAGTATGTGGGCTGCATCCGAAATTGTAATAGGCAGTTTCCTTCATAACCTCAGGGTTCCTTTCAGTGGTAGTATATTAACAGCCATTGGTGTCATTCTATTAATCTCCATAAGTTACAAATGGAATGAAAAAGGTCTGTTCTGGCGGGCCGGTTTGATATGTGCAATTATGAAAACCCTGTCGCCCAGTGCGGTAATTTTTGGTCCTATGATAGCCATATTAAGCGAAGCTCTGATGATGGAGCTTTCAGTCAGGATACTGGGGCGGACCGCTGCGGGATATATTACAGGAGCTGTGCTGGCTATGTCGTGGAGCCTGGTTCAGAGAGTATTAACCCTGATAGTTTTCTATGGTACAAGCATAATCGATGTATATACCGAACTGGCAGATATGGCACAAAAGCAAACAGGTATACAGGCTGATATGGTCTGGCTGCCCCTGTTAATTTTGCTGTCTGCTGATATCTTAATGGGTGTTATCACAGCAATAACAGGACTGAGGCTCGGCCGCCGTATCGCAAGTGAAGCTGATGTAAACATTACCCCGGACCAGAATTATAAAATTAAGAACAGGTTTAATGATCCTGATCAGAAAACCCGTTATTCGATTGTCTGGCTTTTTGTTAACCTTGTACTCTTCCTGGCCTCAATGCTTGTCCTGAATTATTCCTCATGGCTTATCTGGCTTATTGCAATACCCATGACGATAAGTGTCTGGATCACAAGATACAGGCGTGCGATGCGCCAGTTAATGAATCCCAAATTCTGGGCGTTCTTTATAATTATTACCCTGCTCACATCATTTGTGTTTACTAAATCCGGTGAAGGAGAAGATGTTCTAAGGGAAGGCTTAAGGGAAGGTCTGCGAATGAACTTCAGGGCTGCTATAATCATAATTGGATTTTCTGCCCTGGGTACTGAACTGTACAATCCCTTAATCAGAAATTTCTTTACCAGAACCTCCTTCAGAAATATACCCCTGGCACTTGAACTGGCAACAGAAAGCCTGCCTCTTTTTATAGCCAGTATTCCCGGTTTCAAAACTATAATTAAAACACCCGTTCCTGCACTGTCAGGGGTTGTTCACCATGCAAGTCACCGGTTGATTGAACTACAGCATAAGAACAGAACAAACAAGAAAGTATTAATAATCAGCGGTGCTATGGGGGAAGGCAAAACAACATTTGCAGGTAAGCTGGCAGAAAATCTTATGTCAAAGGATATTGAAGTGAGGGGAATACTCACAGAGAGAATAATAGAAAATGGAAAAACAACCGGCTATGATATACTTGATATAAGTAGCAAGGAAAAAGAAAAATTTCTCAGGATTACATCTGATAAAAAATTAGAGAAAATTGGCAGGTATTCAATCTTCGTACAAGGTTTGCATAAAGGTAAAGAAGCCCTTAGCCCCGGTCAGTTCAGGGGAGTAATGGTAATAGATGAAATAGGCAGGCTGGAACTGGAAAACAAAGGATGGGCAGGATGCCTGAGCACACTGCTGGATATGGCCTCGGCCAGACTTGTAATTACCGTTCGTGATAGCTTTGTTGATGAAGTAATAAAAAAATGGAATCTGGAAAACAGATACGTAGTATATAAGATTAAGGAAACCGATATAAGCAATGTCGTACGTACAATATCAGATCATTGTAACTTTTCTTAACTTTATCCGTCATTACAACGATTAAAAACTATGACCCCACAGGAGTATAATAAAGCAGTTGAAGAGTACTCTGACCGTATATACCGGTTTGTTCTGAAAAGTATGGGTGATCAGGATAAATCAAAGGACGTGGTACAGGACTGCTATGAAAAACTGTGGATAAATGTGGAAGAAATAGAGTACGGCAAAGCTAAAGCCTGGCTGTTTACTACGGCGCATAATGCTATGATAGATGTTCTGAGGAAAGAGAAGAAGATTGTTGACATTGACTCGACACCAGAGGATATTCATGATAAGTCTTACAATGACCTGAATGAAATACTTCATCAGTGTCTAAGCAAACTGAATGACTCATGGCGGTCAGTAATACTCCTCCGCGACTATGAAGGATACAGCTACAGGGAAATTGGAGATATTACCGGACAATCTGAGGCTCAGGTCAAGATCAATATTTACAGGGCAAGGATGGCCCTTCGCAAAATGATTGGTAAAATGGAAGTGTTGGTGTGAAATGGTTATAAACAGACAAAATTATCAAATCTGGATCACTGACTATTACGATGGTCAGCTTGATGATTTTCAGACTGAGGTGCTTATGATTTTCCTCTCTGATAATCCTGATCTCAGGTCCGAATTTGAGGATTACTCTGACTTCTTTATAAGCCCTGATAAGAATGTTAAATTCGATAACAGTGAACTTCTGCGTAAACCTGAACAGTTAACAAATGCCCAGGTCGAACATTTCTCAATTGCTCTCTGCGAAAATGACCTGAGCGAAAAGCAAAAAAGGGAAATTGCCCAACTGAAACAATCAGATCCCCGCTTCCGTGAAAGTATAAGCACATATGAAAATATCCGTTTGCAACCCGATGATTCAGAGTATCCTGATAAAGCATTGCTGCTTAAAATACCCGGAAGAAGGAAAACCATGAGCATCCTGTTTACCTCACTCTCAATGGCAGCCTCAATTGCTATTATCGCTGGTCTCTTCTTTATATTTAACAGACATTCCCCTAAGGATTATTTTGACGTATCAGCGATAGCAACAATATCCGAAGATGAAGCAGAACAGGAAATACAGGATAGGCCTCCGCTGCTTGACCTTACAGAAGAAATGCCCCGTTATATCCCAGCCAAAACAGAAGTGCAGGTCGCCGAATCTGTAACCGTGCCTGAAATTATTGAGGATGAAAGCATTAGGCTGGACAGGAAATTCCGGGAACCAATAGTCCATATCGCTATGCGAGAGGAAATAAAACTGGATGACAGGCAGGCACATTACCTGCTTGCAGAAACAATGCCCTATAATGTCGACTTACTTATCGCAACAGTTGATAATTCTGATATGTCGGTACGAGAATTCCTTACTTACCAATTCAGAAAACAGATACTTGAAGAAGAAGAGCCCGGAATTGAACATCTCAAGGCATGGGAGATAGCTGATGCAGGAATAAAAGGTGTCAACAGCCTGCTCGGATGGAATATGGAGCTCCAGGCAGAGAAAACAGAAGACGGTAAACTGAAAGATATAAGCTTTACAAGCGAGCTGATAAAATTTGACCGTAAAGCCCGTAAAAATAACCCCGGCCTGTAACTTTCACCCCTTCTTTTACGTCACAGCGGAAAATCATAATAATTTTAAAATAACTCATCATGAAAAGAATTGCTTTTTTTGTCACACTGGCACTTATTCTGGCGAATACTTTATGGGCTTCACAACAGGATACAACAGTAATAAAACTGAAAGAAAATGAAGTACTGAAAGTTACCGAAGACGATAATAATACCAATCTTACCTTAGGAGACAATTGGTTCGAAGTGCAATCTGATGATGATAATGTAAAAATAAGGTTTGGATCGCACGGCCTAGAAATAATTGAAACATCCGAAGGAGCAAAAGTAGACTGGAAAAAATATGAAGAAGAAGCATTTTTCGATGAAGAGGAAGATACCGATGCAATGCGCAGAAAAAACAGGAGAAGATTTTCACCTCACTGGGCTGCTTTTGAGATAGGAATAAATAATTACCTGAGCGCCGACAATTCAATGAGTCTTCCTTCTGAATTAAGCTACATGGACCTCAATACAGGTAAATCTTTCAATATCAATATTAATTTCGCTCAGCTGGGTTTAGGCCTTTCAAGACATATCGGAATTGCCACAGGCCTGGGATTTGAATTCAATGACTATAAATTTGAAGGCAATAACAATATTACCAAGGATGATGAGGGCATAATCATCCCTTACTATCCCGATGCCGGGATTAATTTTGAAAAATCAAAACTCTCTACAGTGTACCTGACAATGCCGCTCATGCTTGAAGTACAGATCCCGGTTAAATCGCGCAGGACACTTAATGTTGCAGCAGGTGTCATCGGGGGAGTGAAAATAGGCTCGCATAACAAAATGGTATATTATGATGGTAGCAAGGAAAAGGTTAAGGAACATGACGACTTCAGCCTGTCAGTGCTAAGGTATGGTCCGACACTGAGGATAGGTTATGAGTCATTCCAGATATATGCTACATATTATATGAACGGGATGTTCATTGAAGATAAAGGACCGGATCTATACCCGGTACAGATTGGTATATCATTTACATTTAATGACTGATCAGCTATTCTGATGTAGATTATATGGGCGAAAGAGCGACCAATTAAAGAATGGAATTTTGTATTAACGGATTATTGGAACCGAGACCCCGAGGTCTCGGTTCCAATATTTATATATTCCTCTATTTCTCCACCCTGCCAAAGTTATATTGTTCGCTTCCACTATTACGGCAGACCTGTACCTTTCACTGAATTATTATATCTTTGTCTTCTGTACAAAGACTGATAATCATGGCAAGTAACAGCCGGCTTTCAGACAGTGAAAAAAGACGCTACTCTATGCACATCAAGCTCCCTGCTATAGGCGAGGAAGGACAGTTAAAACTTAAAAATTCTTCTGTTCTCGTTATAGGTGCCGGTGGCCTGGGCTGCCCTGTGCTTCAATACCTTACAGCTGCAGGAATTGGCAGGCTGGGATTGGTGGATTATGATATTGTGAATGAAACCAACCTGCCACGACAGATACTATACCGTGCTGATGATATAGGCAAACTTAAAACTATAATATCCAGTAAAAGACTTAATCTATTAAATAATTATGTCAATGTCGATATCCTGAATATAAAATTCAGTGAAGAGAATGCTCTTAAAATTGTAAAAGACTGGGATATAATAGTTGATGCCACTGATAATTATGAAAGCAGGTATATAATAAATGATGCATGCGTGCTTTCAGGCAAACCGATGGTCCATGGTGCAATTTACAAGTTTGAAGGACAGGTATCGGTTTTTAATTATAATAACGGACCAACATACCGGTGCTATAATCCTTATGTTAAAAAAGAATACAGTAACCCGCGACCATCTGAAAGTGGCATGATTAATGTGTTACCGGGCATAACCGGAACATATATGGCTAATGAAGTGATAAAAATAATCCTCCGTGCAGGCAAAGTGTTGTCAGGAAATGTTCTTATGTTTAATATATTAACACATAAGCACTATTTATTTAAAGTAATACCCGAACCAAAAAACAAGTTAATTAAGAATATTAATTCATAAAACAAGTAAATGATGAGGTTACTATTGATAAGTAATTCAACAAATGCAGGTGAAGAATACCTGGATTATCCAAAAGAAGAAATACGCAGTTTTCTGGGAAAGGAACCTCTCAAGGCATTATTTATACCCTATGCCGCGGTAACATTCTCATTCAGCGATTATGAAAAGAAAGTACGCAACAGGTTCATGGAGGTAGGCCATGATGTTGAATCGATACACAATTTCCCGGATCCTGTCAAAGCAGTAATGGAAGCAAAAGCGATAGTTGTGGGCGGTGGGAATACCTTCCGGCTGTTGAAGATGATTATTGATAACGGCCTTATTGACCCCGTCAGGGAAAAGGTGCTGTCAGGAACACCTTATGTTGGATGGAGTGCAGGATCGAATATGGCATGCCCTTCAATACGAACAACCAATGATATGCCGATTCTTGAACCTGCTTCTTTTAATGCCTTTAATCTTATACCGTTCCAGATCAATCCTCATTATCTCGATGCTAACCCGGAAGGGCATGCAGGAGAAACACGCCAGCAAAGAATAGAAGAGTTTCTTGTAGTAAATCCCGGTATTTATGTAGCCGGACTGAGAGAAGGCACTATGCTCCGGCTCGAAGATGATACCCTGAAGCTCATAGGACCCAGAAAAATGAGATTGTTCAGGAAAGGTCTTGAACCGGCAGAATATTCAGAAAATGATAACCTTGATTTCCTGTTATAAAAAATAAGACGGTAAATGAATGAACCTGGCAGGGAAAATATTTAAAAATATCCTAGCTGTAGGCATATCCTTGGTATTAATACTTTTTATTGTTTCATTAATCTTTGAAACAAAGATTTCCGGTATTTTTACAAGGGAACTGAATAAAAACCTTTCTGTCCCTGTCGTCACCGAAAAACTGAATTTCTCATTATTAAAAAGATTCCCAAGAGCATCATTAGAGCTTGAAAATCTTTTAATTAAATCACCTTCCCCACAGTCTCATCATATAGTAAGTGACTATCCCGATACCCTTCTGTACGCAGAAAAAATGATCCTTACATTGAAAATTGCACCCCTTATAAAAAAGAATTATACCATTGATCGTATTGATATTGAAAGGGGAGTAATCAATATCTGTAAAGGATCATCCGGAAGGATGAATACCGATATATGGGGTAAGAAAACCAGTTCAGACACCTCTGTGATGAACTTGAATATCAATAATGTAAATATTAATAACTCAAGCTTTACTTATTGTGTGGTTAAAACTGGTTTATTTATTGATTGCCTAATTAATAATTCATCAAATAAGCTGGTAATACAGGAAGGATATGTACAGGTAAAATCAAAAAGCAATACCTCATTAACATATTTGAGAACAGGCCAAAATTTTCAAATAAACCGACCATACCCTGTAAAATTCAATACAGCACTGGTGATTTCTGAAGACAGCATAAATATAGGGCACGCAGACATAGATATAGATGGTATCCCTGCAGAAGGTGATTGTATTATCGGAAAATCTTCAGGCAAACTTTCACTTGAATTGCAGGTTGGTAATGCAAATATTAACAGGGTGTTGGATGTGGTGATGATGGAGAGTAAAGATAATAGAAGCAATTATGGTGTGGATGGATTGTTGTCAGCTTCAATAAATATTGATGGCAGCTATAACAATAGTGAACCTCTTTTCATGACTGCAATAATTGATCTCGATAAAGGTGAGGTAAATATTCCTTCCACAGAAATCCATATTGACAATATTATTACTTCTGCAAGACTTATTATGGGTCTGGGACAGGAAAATAAAAATTTTGAAATTAATGCTCAAAGGATCATTGCAAGGCTTGACGATACCGGGTTCTCGGGTTCATTCCTTATGAAAAATCTAACCACCCCGTATATTGATTTAATAATCAAGGGATTGTTCCCCTCGGAAAGAATAACTGGTTTATTCAATGCAGAAGAACTGAGTTCCTCTGAAGGAACAGTAAGGCTTAATGCCAGGCTTTTTGGTAAGGTGGCCGGCAAAACCGGTGATAAAGGTTTTAATATCTGGGATCTGCATCGTTCAGTAAATATGGGCCTTAATGCAGTAAACCTTGAACTGCCGGGAATAGAGGGTGAAATAAATAATATCCACGGTAATATAATGCTAGCCGAAAATATCTGGATTGACGACCTGAGCATGAGCTATAACGAACAGAATATAGCTCTTAACGGAATGATCACAGGTTTTAACAGGTGGCTGCAGAAAAAGGATCAGTCTCTCAACATAACGGCAGGTGTATGGTCTGACAGGATTGACATAAGTTCATTCAAGGATAAGCTTAAAGGCAGGGCAAACAAAGAATACTCCCGTGCAACCAGGCCAAATATTAATCTTAACATACTGTGCGACAGTATTATAATTTCCAACTTCAGGGCTTCTCTCTTCGACGGCAACCTGTCATTTGTACCGGGATTGCTGGACATTAATTCATTCAGTATGAATACGCTGAATGGAACATTGTCCGGGAATTCAGCAATTGCAGACCTCAGGGAAGAAGGTTATGCTATGAGAGGCTGGTTTGATATTGATAATATAGACATAAGAGAAGCATTTTCTACCTTTAACAATTTCAGTCAGGCTTATATTATGTCAGAAAATATTGATGGCTCTATCAGGGGTAATATAAGTGCTTCTGCGACTACCGACAGGCAATTCAAAATAAACATGAAAGATCTTGTGCTCAATGGAGAGTATGAAATACTGGATGGCAGGCTAGTAAATTTTGAGCCTGCTTATAAATTATCAAGATTTATCGATATAGATGATCTGGCTGAGATAGAGTTTTCAAAGCTTGAAAACGAATTGATAATAAACAATGAAATGATTACCATTCCCAGAATGGATATAAGCTCATCAGCATTTAATATTTCTCTTGAAGGGAATCATTCCTTTGATGGTAATTATGAATACCACCTCAAAGTATTGTTATCTGAATTACTGAGTAAAAGGAAGAATGAAAAGGTAAGTGAATTCGGGGTTATAGAAGACGACAGGCTTGGCAGGACATCATTGTACCTAAGAATCATTGGTGATAAGAACGGTTCCAGGGTAACTCATGATACTGATGCCCTGCGAACAGGCTTAAAGGAAGATCTTCAAAGGGAAAAACAGACTATAAGATCCATCCTTAAAGAAGAATACGGATGGTACAGGGGTGACACAATACCTGAAATCAGGACTGAAGAAACCCGTAGATTCAGGGTGGTATGGGAGGAAACCGATTCAATTAAAACTGAGGTAAGCGATACAACTGAAAAAAAACTACCTTTATTAAGGTTATTCAAAAAGAAAGATGTAAAAAAATAAACCGGCGGGTTTGGATATATACAGGAGAAAAACAATCTGGAAATTTTTACTGCTGATATTTGCTGTTATTATCGGTGTAGGCTCCCTGTTATATACACATGCCCTGGTTAGCGACCTCAAAAACGAAGAAAGGAAGAAAGCTGAGCTGCTGGCCCGTACATGGCGAAGGCTTATTGACAGCAATGAAGATGAAGAAAATATTGGTTTCCTGTTTTCTATAATTGAAAACAACACAACCGTACCGGTTATACTGGCAGATGAAAATGATAATATAATAGGTTATCATAATTTTGATACTCTGAAACTGAAAGATCCCGGGTACCTCCCGGGACAGCTCACCAGGCTCAGGGAAAAAAGTGATCCAATCATTATTGATTTTGGAGAAGGTTCGAGGAATTATATATATTACAAAGACAGTATTATCCTTACCAGGCTGACCTATTACCCCTATGTCCAGCTTGCGGTTATCATTATGTTCATCCTGATCGCTTATGTTGCTTTCAGTATGTCACGCAAAGCCGAGCAGAACAGGGTTTGGGTGGGTATGTCAAAAGAAACGGCTCACCAGCTGGGAACACCTACATCATCCCTCTCCGCCCTGTCTGAACTGATCAGTAGCAGGTACCCCGGCACCAACATTTCCGAGGAGCTGAACCGTGACGTGGAGCGTCTTGAAAAGATTACCGAGAGGTTCTCTAAGATAGGCTCTGTCCCTGAACTGAAAAATGAAAATATCCTGGCAATAATAAACAGCAGTCTTCAATACCTCAAAATGAGATCCAGCTCAAGGGTAAAGTTCAGCATAGATCATGATCTGCCGGAAGATAAAAGCATAGCTCTTAATGCCCCCCTGTTCGAATGGGTAATTGAGAATGTATGTAAAAATGCCATTGATGCTATGAACGGTGAGGGCAATATCAGAATAAAGCTGACATGCAATACCGAGCAGTTAATAATCGATATTGCCGACACAGGCAAGGGCATTCCCAAAGGAGCCCAGAAGAATATATTCAAACCTGGATATACAACCAAGGAAAGAGGATGGGGCCTGGGCTTATCACTTTCCCAGAGAATTATAGAAATATACCATAAAGGTAAAATCTTTGTCAAATCATCTGACCCCTCAAAAGGAACAGTAATACGCATTATTCTCAAGACCAAATTATAATTACCTTTGTCCCCCTGAATTATGAACATAAAAAGGAATGACATAGAGATTATGGCTCCTGCCGGGTCACGTGAATCACTTATGGCAGCCATTCAGGGAAAGGCTGACTCGGTATATTTTGGTGTTGAACAACTTAACATGAGGGCGCGCTCAACACATAACTTCACCGAAAAGGACCTGCCCGAAATAGTAAGTATATGCAACGATAATAACCTTAATAGTTACCTTACCCTCAATGTGGTTATCTATGATGAGGAGATTGAGCAGCTGAAAGCAATAATCAGCACAGCTGCAAAAAGTGGTATATCAGCAATAATAGCGTCCGACCTGTCAGCCATACAGTATGCAAGGGAAGCAGGACTTGAGGTACACCTGTCTACTCAGGTGAATATAAGTAATTTTCATTCCTTAAAATTTTATTCTCAATGGGCTGACACCGTAGTACTGGCCAGAGAATTAAATCTGTCACAGGTAAGAAAAATATATGATCACATTATTGAAGAGAATGTCCGGGGGCCGTCCGGCATGCCGGTAAGGATAGAAATGTTCGCTCACGGGGCACTGTGCATGGCTATCTCAGGTAAGTGTTATCTCAGTCTGCATGAAAATAATAAATCTGCCAATAGGGGCAATTGTTACCAGACATGCCGGAAAGGGTATACTGTCAGGGAGAAGGAAACAGGATATGAGCTGGATATAGATAACGAATACATCATGTCTCCCAAAGACCTTTGCACCATAGGCTTTGTCAATAAGCTCCTGGATGCAGGTGTTCGTGTTCTTAAAATAGAAGGTAGAGCACGGTCACCTGAATATGTAAAAACAGTGTCTGAATCATACAATGAAGCTGTTAAGGCTATTATAAACGGCACCTATGACACCGGGTTAATTAACAGGCTAAGGTCCAGGCTGGAAACAGTATTCAACAGGGGCTTCTGGGATGGATATTACCTGGGGCAAAAACTGGGTGAGTGGAGCCATAATTACGGATCCAGTGCAACAAGGAGAAAGATATACCTTGGGAAGGTAAATAATTATTTTACAAAGATGAAGGTGGCAGAAATTAAGCTTGAAACAGGTAATCTGCTCGAAGATGATGAAATACTTATTATAGGCCCAACAACAGGAGTGATAGAATATACAGTAAATGAAATAAGGGTGGAGGATGATTCAGTAAAAAAAGCATTTAAAGGAGAAACATGTTCTGTACCGATTGAAAAAAAGCTTCGCCGATCAGATAAAATTTATAAATGGGTTTATGCCACTGACCTCAAACGACAATAGTTCAACTATCAATCTTGTCAGCTAGCTTCTTCACCTTCAGGGCATTTTCGGAAGGATTACCGGAAGGCGAATCAATAAATACGACCTGTCCTTCAGATCTCTGAGATAATCCGTAGCGATAGGTCCTGTCATAATACTTTAGTACTATCTCTATTGCCTTATCAAGATCATTCTCCCTTATTGCCTTTACAGCTTGCGCGGCATTGACACCGCCCAGTTTCCTGGTAATTCTTTTGATTGAATCAATAAGCTTGTCGGCTCCGAATGCGCCGTATTCTTCTCTTAGCCTGGGAAGTCGTGTCTTAATGTCTGGCATCAGTGCAATAACCCTTGATTGCGTCATTACTCTAAAGAAACTGGGTGGTATATTCACCGATCCTATATTATGGCTTTCATCCTCCACAAATAAGCGCGTTAGCGGATCGATATCCTTAAGTTTCTGAAAAAGAAGGTTGGCAAAATGTTCGGAGCTTGGTTGCTCTGGCTGCCCAAGTGCTCCAAAAGCCGATCCCTTATGACATGCCAGCCCTTCAAGGTCAATAACTATTTCGCCTGTTTTTGACAATTCTGATAATATCGCTGTCTTACCGCTGCCTGTCAATCCGCCAAGTACTATCATTTTCCTCTTTTTCCCCAGCTCTGACAGAACATAATTCCTGTAAGCCTTGTAGCCACCCTCCAGTAAAGTACAGTCAATGCCTGCATTCGAAAACAACCATGCCATACTTCCAGACCGGCTTCCTCCCCTCCAGCAGTAAATAAGTAATTTATTATTCCCTCCTGAGATTTTCAGACCCTGATTTAAGAGCTCGGACATTTTAGGACCCACTATATCAAGACCCTTCATGATTGCACTGAGCTGATTCTGTTGCTTATATATTGTCCCCACTACAGCCCTTTCATCATCACTGAAAAGAGGGATATTGAATGCATTGGGTATATGACCTTTTTTAAACTCAGAAGGAGTTCTGACATCAACAACTGGAAATATCCCTGATAATTCAAGAAATTCTCTGGCGCCGGTTCTTACAGGATTCAAGTTCAAATCACCTTGAAAAATATTTAACTAATATATACCTGACATCATCCTGTTTTACAGGTTTGGTAATAAACTGCTGTATTCCTGCTATTTCAGCTTTCTCAGCTGATTCTGCAGTACTGTCGGCAGTAAGAGCAATAATAATCGTACCCGGTGATTGTTCAAGTATCTCTCTGGAAGCATGATATCCATCCAATCCAGGCATAACAAGATCCATGAATATAATATCATACTTCTTCTTCGCTGCTTTATCCACTCCTTCCTGGCCATCTGTAGCAATATCTGTTTCGATGCCTAGGTTTTTAAGGATTGTTACAGCTACTTTCTGGCTTATCAGATTGTCTTCTACCACCAGTACTCTAAGGTCTTTTTTAACATCATCCGGAAGATCCTTATCAAACTCAGAATGAAGGTTTGGGAAGCGGTCACTGATAGTATTTATCAATTCGTTTATACTGTATGGCTTAACAAGATATTCATCAATACCATATTTTATTGATTTTACATAATTCCCCCTTTTATCGTTTGAACTGATCATGATTATTAAAAATCCCTGATGCAACTCGTTCTCCATCAACGTTTTTACTACATCGAAACCATCAAAGTCGGATGTATCAAGGATAATAATAACTTTGTATCTCTCATCAACATGCTCAAGGTTCGACTTGATAAGATTTATCGTTTGTTTCTGCCAGCTGGTTACATATGAGGAAAGACCATATTTATGCAGGACACTAAGAAGGTTTTCATCCCTTTCTTTCAATCCGCTTATAACGAGTGTCTTAATGTCAGAATATTGTTTTACCGTATCAGCACCGTATTCCTTCTTCGTCCTAATATCTGAGTGTAGTTTAATGTTGAATTCAAACCTGGCTCCGGGATTTTCAGGGTCGTCCGATAAGCCTGACGGGGTGGTTGGTTTCAGCTGACCACCCATCATTTCAATAAGTTGCCGTGTTATCTGTCCACCAAGTCCTTTGCTTCCATAATCTTTCAGGCTCCACGTTTTGGACTTAACATATTCGCCAAACATCTTCTTAAGCGTGGTGCTTGTATAATCCCTGCCTGTGTCCCTTAAATCAAAGTTCAGTAATATTTCCCCGTCGCCTGCATCTTCATGACTAACTTTCATACTTATTTCACCCCTTTCAGTATGCTCAAGTGAAGTATTAAGCAGTTGTGTTATTATCTGCCTGAATCTGAAAGGGTCTCCTATCACTTTGTCAGGCATATTATCTTCCATCTCCCATGTCAGGTTAACATTTCCCCTTGCAGGGGCTCCGGCAATATTAAAACAGTAGTCAATCTCCCTGCCTAAATCAAATGGTACTTCATCAAGCATCATACTTCCTTCTTCAATTTTAGAAAAATCGAGGAGGTCATTGACAATTTCCATCAGCTGGTCAGACGAATTTTTAACAAGATTAATTACTTTCTGTGTTTCAGGATCATTGTCCTTTTTTGCCAGGATATCGGTCATGCCGATTATACCATTCAGAGGTGTTCTTATTTCATGGCTTATCTTTGAAATAAATTCGGATTTCAATTCCTTTGATTTTAAGCCTTCCTTATGTGCCATCTCCATCATTGTTACATCCATAAACACCATCATGCTTGCCTCTTCGCCCTGGAAGACTACGGAAATTTCTTTTCTGTACAGTATGTTTTCAACACCCTTGTTGTTAATAACCATAAACTGGTTGGGTTCAAAGCCCTGTCCAAGGGTTTCAGCAAAGAACACTCCTTTCCCGGAATGCTCTGTTTCAGGCATTAGTTTCCCTTCCATCTCATTACAATCCCTGTAATTAAACATTTTGGCAGCACTATCATTGGCTTTGAGCACTTCATTGTTTATATTTACTACCACTATACCAACAGGCATGGATTCAATCAGCCTGACAAATGACTGTTCTGACTCCCTCAGTCTCTCTGAACTATAAGTCTGACTCCCTATATGCCTGCGATACAAGAGTATCAGAAATATTATTAATATAATGGTGAGAGATACTATCAATAATGAATTCCTTATGATGTAGATCTGATAGAAGTCGCCGGGAGCAGAAAAGACCATCCCAAAATTCCTCCTTAGGAGATCAACTGAATAATATGATGAGATAGTCCTGATATTATCATCGGCAATTGATACTGAATGTTCAATGTTGCTGTTTATTCCCTCCCCGATATCATCGCTGATTCTTCTCAGGCTTCTTATCTCAATATCATTTATATTAGCACTGTTGTTTATGTTATCATCATAATAATTAGAGTATAAAACATCCCCCTCTTCATCGATAAGCCACTGCCACTGCTGTTCCTCAATCTTGTATTTACTGAACAGGTTGCTGAAATATTTAATGTAATCAACAGTAATAACAATGTTACCTACTAATTGGTCGTCGCTGTTATATACGGGTTTAATGAGGTCCCATTTATTTCTGTTTTGTTCAAGCTGATCACTGTCAAGCAGCTCTTTCTGGTCTTGTGCCAGGTAGGTATTAGCTATCCACGCATCTGTTTCAAGGTCTTTATATAAAATAAAAACCTGTGCATGAGGTCCGTTATATTCTATTGTCTCAACAAAATTTTCATATTTGCCATAATAAAATTTCAATTTTTCAATTACCAGTTCCTGTACCCTGGGTAATTCCTCATTAAATAAATCCGAAAGTTCTTCCTCCCTAATTAAGTTGTTCAGATCACTTTCGAAATCAATATTTGTATTATACACTTCCGAGCCAATTATTGCTACCTGCTGCCCAAGCAGATTTTTCACATAATCTATCTGCTTATTATACAGGTTATTATAATATAAAAAGTTAAACAGAAGTATAGCCAGTAATATAACAACAGTAAGTATGGTCAGACGCTTCATATAAACATTGTAGATGATATAACAGGATAAAGATAGGGTATTTTAAAAATAAGTAAGAATTTAGCGGTACTTTGGATTATTATCCTCGAAAATCTTCAGGTAGCTTCTATACCTGAATTCTTCAATTTGACCTTCTTCAATCTGTTTTTTTACCTCACAACCTGGTTCGTTAATATGGAGGCAGTTATAATACCTGCATTTGTCCGAAGCACTGAATATCTCCGGGAAGAAATGGTAAATTTCTTCTTTATCCATATCTATAATTCCAAAACCTTTAATTCCAGGGCTATCAATAATATAACCTCCCGTACTTAAAGTGTACATTTCAGCAAATGTTGTTGTATGTTTCCCTGTTTTGTGATAATCAGATATATCCTCAACTTTGATATTGCGAGATGGTTCTATTTTATTAATAAGGGATGATTTCCCCACACCCGAATTACCTGTCAGCAAAGTTACCCTGTTTTTCAAAAGTGCTGAAATAATTTCTATATCCTCATCATTGAACAGTGAAACACTGAAAGAGTCATAGCCAATTTTGTCGTACACAGATATCAGGTAATCACATTTTTCCTTTTGTTTATCAGAGTAAATATCCGTCTTATTAAATATGATCCTTACCGGTACACTGTATGCCTCAGCAGTAACCAGTATCCTATCGATAAATTCAGGATGTGTTTCGGGTTCTATTATTGTTGCCAGCACTATCATCTGGTCAATATTGGCAGCAATTATTTGTGATTCACTTGATAGCTTGGATGCCTTACGAATAATATAATTCTTTCTTTCGTCTATTCCTGTTATTACCCCGGTGCCACCTTCTTCTGATAATTCATACGACACATGGTCTCCTACTGTTACAGGGCTGGTTGTCCTAATACCTAAGACTCGAAATTTCCCCTTTATAACGCATTCGATAATCTCACCTTTTTCATTTGAGACCTTATACCTAATGCCGGTTGATTTAATAACCAGTCCTTTTTCCATTCATATTCCTTATACTAGCACCTGGCGCTTCATTTTATTGATTACTTTGTCACAAAAAGCGGTGGGTGCATTTCATCAAAATCCGTAGCTTCCTGGTATTTACTTGCTGCAAGTAAAATACTTGCTTCATCAAAAAGGTTTCCAATAAAGCATATGCTGGTGGGGCTGTTTTCATCATTAAAGCCATCTGGCACCACTACGCAGGGATGTCCTGTAAGGTTAGTTACCAGTAACTGGTCGCCCCTGAAACTAGGACTGATAACCACATCATAATCCTGCATAATTTTCTCCATTTGTTCCATAAGGAGTGCCCGGTGCCTGTTGGCCTGTATATATTCCACTGCCGGTATGAAACGTGCCGTTCTGAAAATATTTGGCCAGCTCCAATCAGCCTGTGACGTGAGCAATGAATCAAGACCGTTCCTTGTCAACTCATCAAAAGCAGCTGCTGCTTCCGCATCCAGTATAATTCTCAGGCTGTTTAATGGTATATTATCAAATTCCATTTCTATGGGTATCAGGTCTACCCCCATCTTCTTAAAAACAGACAGCACCTCCATGTCATTGGTCCGACTTTCATAATCTCCTTCGAACTCATTCTTCAGGTAAGCTATCTTAAGATCCTTAATATCAGTATTAAAATTATAATTAAATGCTCTATCTATAACTGCCCGATCAATTCCGTCGCTTCCCCTTATAACATCAAAAACAAGGGCGCAGTCATCAGCCGTTCTGCATATTGGACCTATTTTGTCCATGCTCCAGCTCAGTGCCATTGCACCTGCACGGCTTACCCTGCCAAATGTTGGTCTCAGGCCTGTTACACCACAACGGGTTGATGGAGATACGATTGAGCCGAGTGTTTCAGTACCCAGGCTGAATGCTACCAGACCTGCTGCCGTGGCGGATGCTGAGCCGGCAGATGAACCGCTCGATCCCTGTTCCGGGTTCCACGGATTGCGAGAGGTGCCTCCAAACCATACATCACCCATTGCAAGTGCCCCCATAGAGAGCTTGGCAACCAGTACTGCCCCTGCCTCTTCCAGCTTTTTGACAACAGTCGCGCTTCTGTCAATAACCTGGTTCTCATAAGGCCTGGCTCCCCATGTTGTCTTATACCCTTCCACGGCCAGCAGGTCTTTTACACCATACGGTATTCCATGAAGGGGTCCCCTGTAATTTCCTTCAGCTATTTCCCTGTCAGCTCTCTCAGCCTGCTCAAGTGCAAGGTTCTCAGTAAGGGTGACCACACAATACAATGAATCGCCATACTTCTTTAGCCGTTCAAGGTAAATCCTGGTTAGCTCAACCGAGCTTAAATCTCCGTTTCTTATCAGCTGCGATAATTCTTCCACCGAAAGAAACGCTATCTCATCATCACTGCCAGGAAGACTGACATCCCTCACAGGTACGGGATTGGCATATTCCTGTTCAGTCTGCTCATCAGGGTTAATTAAGGGTTGAAAAATAAGTGAAGGGGCAACACTGTTATCAAGGTTGTGCCTGCGCATCTGTTCATATCGTGAAAGATGCCTCTTCAGTGATCTCTGCATTTGATTATTTTCAGCTGTGTCGAAGTGCAGACCGATAATATTTTCAGCATTAATAATCAGGGAATCGTTAAAATCAGCGAGTTCCCTCTGTTGCTCATTACTTTTATTGGCACATGACAAAATAACAGCAGCCAAAAAAACGGCCGCCAGGAACAGGGTAATATTTTTCATGATCAAGTTTTATTTTACCTGCAAAATACAAAAAAAGAAGCAAGGATTAATTAAATACTGAAATAATGGATCATTCCCGGATGACATTCAGGTTCCTTAATCTTAAGACCTCCTGCCGGGATGTAATCAGCTTTCCGATGCCATCAGGAAGAATGGTTTCATCTCGAAGCTATGGTAATAAGGCCTGAGACGGTCAGTATTATAATAATCCCTGACATTAACAAGCTTTTTCGATGACACAACCACATCTATAGGTACGTTATCATACCTGCCGTTCTTAAGTACTACCAGCCTTCCATGAATGCCTTTCAATATAAGGTCAAGTGCCAGATTCCCGTATGCCATCGGTACTATTGAATCAAGAGCATCAGGATCGCCTCCCCTGACCATATAGCCAAGCTTCTGGTTTATTACGTTTATAGTCTTCCCCTTGTTATACTTTGCTGACATGTTTTTCAGTTCATTGGATACAATATCTCCAATACCCCCCAGTTTTGCATGACCGTATGCGTCTTTTTCACTGTTTGAAAAGATCATCTCACCACCCTGGAACATTGCACCCTCACTTATAAGTAATACTGCATATCTGCTGGGATTGGCGTTCCTGTCCTCAACCATTAGTTGTGCCAGGTGATCCAGTTCAAATTTATATTCGGGTATAACACAACGGTTGGCCGATCCAGCCATGGTTGGAAGCATAGCCGTAAAACCGGCATAACGACCGAACACCTCAAGAACCATAAGTCTTTCATGTGACCCTGCAGATGTCCGGAGACTGTTTGTCATCTGAATGGTACGAGTGACACAGGTACTGAATCCAATACAGTAATCAGTGCCCGTAACATCATTATCCATTGTTTTGGGAATCGCCACCACCTTCACTCCCTGCTTATAAAGATGAACACCGTAACTCAGGGTATCATCACCCCCTATTGGAATTAGATAATCAACGCCCAGCCATTCCAGGTTCTTGATCACCTCCGGTGTAAGGTCATTCACATCGTCACTGTATATCTCTTTTAAGTGGTCAGGCAAATCAGATTTTGCAACATGGCTGGGCCTGGTCCTGGATGTATGGAGAAAGGTTCCGCCAGTTCGTCCTGCCTTGTTAACAATATCATCAGTAAGTATCTGGTAACATCTACTATTATCTGCTTTATTGTCTCTTATTAATTCAATGATGCCAGCCCATCCCCGCCTGAGTCCTATAACCTGGTATCCTTCCCGGTTTGCCCTTATGGTAACTGCCCTGATAGCAGGATTCAACCCCGGTACGTCACCTCCGCCTGTAAGAATGGCAATAACTCCTTTGTGTACTTTTTGTTTAGCCATGATTAAAATTCTTTATTAATATGCCCTAGCGTTCAACAGCCCGTAAAATTAAACTATTTGACCTTAGTACCAAAATTACGAGCAATCATACACCTTCTGAAACTTTAATAATAATATTCTTAACTTTGGTATTGAGTAACAAGTGTAGTATTTACTATTGCTCTTGTAATTAATTTATTGCACTCCATAAAAATAAAGATTTATATGGGTAAAAAACAACATCCTGTCGTTCTTATAACTGGTGGGACGGGTCTTGTAGGCAGGCACCTTATTCCCCTTCTGCATAAGAAGGGTTATCATGTCAGGATTCTGTCCAGAAGTAATGTTGTTTTGAAAAACACAACTTCATTTAAATGGAATGTTGGTGAAGGTGTGATAGAAGAAGGTGCTGTTGAAGGTGTCGACCATATTATACATCTGGCCGGTGAGAATATAGGAGAGGGGCTATGGACAAAGTCAAGGAAGAAAAGAATTATTGATAGCCGTATTCTTTCTGCAAGGCTGCTCTTTGATACCATTGAAAAAAGGAATCAGGGTTTAAAATCATTTACCAGTGCCTCTGCGACAGGATATTATGGTGCTGTTACCACAGAAAGGATATTCGATGAGAAAGACCTTCCTGCAGCTGATTTTGCAGCCAGTGTATGTGTCAGATGGGAAGAGGCAGCAGGTCTTTTCAGGTCAGGCGGCTACCGTACAACTATAGTAAGGACAGGGATTGTGCTTTCAAAGAAAGGTGGAATGATGGGCAGGGTAGTTCCATTTTTCAGGATTCGATTTTTACCTCTCTTCGGCAATGGTAAACATTACCTTCCGTGGATACACATATATGACCTTTGTGCTATATATCTTAAGATTCTTAATGACACTAACATGGATGGTGTATATAATGCCGTAGCACCGAAAAATGTGAATTATAAGGATTTTATTAAAACACTGGCTGTCGTAAAAAAGCAAAAGATACTGATGCCTCCGACTCCGGCATTGCTCTGGAAAATAATTTTTGGTGAAAAAGCTTCAATGCTTCTTGAGGGAAGCAGGGTGTCCGCAAATAAGATAACAGATTCCGGTTATGAATTCAAGTTTCCCGAACTTGAAAAAGCCCTTCTTAACCTGATCAGCTAGCACAAAACCACTAATTTCCCATCCCCCCTTATTACTTATCTCTATAATTTAACACAGGCCATAACCAACTCTCTTTAACAACTCCTTCTTTACTTATTGTGTTTCCCATGTAGTTTAACTTCACGGTATAAGTGCCGGGGTCAGCCCTTGAAGTATCCCAGTAGATCTTTTTAATACCTTTGGCAACCGGTATTTCCCGGCTATAAACCTGGTTACCCTCAGCATCCTCTACCACCAGTTGTGCGCCATCCTTACTGTCATTTTTAAATCTGAACCATATCTCCAGCCCGTTAGGTTCGTTAGGAGTCCGGATATGGTTGCTGCCGGTCATATGATAGTTACCCCACATTGCCTGTTGTGAATAGTTCATTCCTGGTTTGGGTTCTATGTCGAAAAGATAAAAATCCATTTCGCGTATTTTATCATTCATTTGTTGAAGGGGGCTTATATCACCCAGCCAGGCCGCTCTTCCATAGGTTCCGACGAGCAGGTCATTCTCTCTTGGATGTACCAGCAGATCCCTTACTACCACCGGTGGTAGTCCGGCTTCCAGCCTGGTCCATTCCTTACCGCCGCTTAAAGTATAATATACGCCTACGTCGTTCCCTATAAATAACAGTTCCGGGTTTCGTATATCTTCAAAAATCACGTTGACAGGATAGTCTGGCAGGTTAGATGAAATGTCATGCCAGGTTTTGCCATAGTCATTTGTTTTCAGCACATAAGGATTAAAGTCATCATTCCTGTACCCTGTGTGTACTAGATAGGCAGTAGCTTCACTATACCTTGATGCAATAATCCTGGCAACCCATCTTTCAGAAGGAACACCCGCCTTTTCAACATTTGTTGTCAGCTCTTCCCAGTGTGCACCATGATCTCTGGTAAGGTGAACCTTCCCGTCATCTGTTCCAGCCCAGATAAGTCCGGGTTTAAGAGGAGATTCATCCATCGACACAATTGTACAATACATAACATGACCTGTGCCGGCTATCTTGATCTTATCATTACTTGTAAGATCCGGAGATATTTCCTCCCAGGTATCTCCCCTGTTGAGTGATCGTAACAGTTTTTCTGCCCCGGCATATACAATAGCACTGTTATGAGGCGATAACATGATAGGAGCATTCCATGTATACCTGTATCTTTCACCTTCGTCAGGTGGTACGGGTGCAATGCTTATTCTTTCACCAGTAGCCTGGTCAACACGGTGATGAGAGCCAAACTGTGTGGTAAAATACAACCACCTGTTGTTTTCATGGTCTACCCTGGTGTGCATTCCATCCCACATACCAGTTATCACCCAATCTTTGATACTTATCTGCCCCGACCAGCTGTTTGAAGGGGCTTTCCACGTTTCATGGTCCTGTAAACCAATATAAATATTATAGGGCTCTGCATCATCTACCTCAACCATATAAATCTCACCCAGGGGTATATTATAGTAATGGTACATACTCTTACCTCCATCCCATGTCTCATATACTCCACCGTCAGAGCCCAGGAACATATGCCTTCCGTCCAGGGGGTCTATCCAGAGAGTTCTGTTATCTCCAAAATTAGTGCTGAACAATCCGCTCTCCCATGACCGGGGCCATGTTTTACCTCCATCAAGTGTTACATGCATGCCGTCTCCTATTATATATATTTTATCAGGATCGTACGGATCAACACATATCTTATTAAAGCTATATGCAGCCTTACCGCTAACATCAACCTTTTCAGGATCGTTCAGCCTTGTCCAGGTCTTTCCGGCATCCATAGACCGGTAACACTCACCTCCAATCAGATTGTCAAATGATCTGTCAGTAAATTCATCAAATTCAACCGGTTCATCCGGGTCCACCCCCGGCTTGAGATTAAGGTTCTGTACTACGGCAACAATAACATCAGGATTGTTGTATTGAACGTCAATACCAATCCTGCCAAGAGGACCCTCGGGGAATCCGCCTCCAATGATCATTTCCCAGTTACTGCCTCCATCAACACTTTTATAAAGCCTGCTTTTTTCACCTCCCGGTTCAAAAGTCCATGGCAGTCTGACTTTCTCATAAGCACTGGCATATAAAACATCCGGGTCCTTATTACTAATGGCTATGTCAATTATGCCCGTTGACGCATCAATATATAATACCTTTTCCCATGTTTTTCCGCCGTCGACTGTTTTAAACACGCCTCTTTCTTTATTCTCAGAATACAGATGTCCCATCACGGCAACCCATACTATATCAGGATTTTCAGGATGTATAATTATTTCCGCGATATGGTGCGAATCTTCAAGGCCCATCTTATTCCATGATTCACCACCATCCGTTGACTTCCATATGCCATTCCCGTAATAAGATGATCGTGCATTAAAATCTTCACCCGTACCTATCCATACAATATCAGCGTTGGAAGGAGCCAGCTCAACATCCCCTATTGCATTCACTCCAAGGTCATCAGAAACACATTCAAATGTTGTCCCGTTGTTGACTGTTTTCCATACTCCTCCCGCCCGTGCAGCAGCATACCACGTATATTTATGTTTTTCTCCGGGATTAAGCGGTACTGCAAATTCACCCACCCATGCACTTATTCTGAATGCTCCAAGATTCCTGAAATCAAATCCCACAGGCTCCTTATCACGCATGAATCGCTGACCATTAGTTACAGAAAAAAATGACAATAACAGCGATACAAGTGTAATTCTTACAATTATTTTCATAGTGTTATCTTTATATTTGAATTCGTCAGGTAATTGAGTAAGATTATATTAAGGTTTACGAGCTCGTGGCATCCGTTTGCTTGGCAATCTCAAACTGCACAACTCATAATTCATGATTCATAACTAATAATTCGAATCACCTTCCACCAATCTGCATCTCCCGCACCCTGAATGTAGGTGATGCAAAAGTATCATTCATATCTATATCGGTACCCATCATATCAATATCATTAAGGATGTCCGAAGCTTTTCCTGCTATAGTAAGGCCTTTTACCGGGTGTGATATTTTACCATTCTCTATCCAGAATCCGCTTGCTCCTCCGCTGAAATTACCGTTTACAGAATTAATCCCGTAACCTGTCAGGCCTTTTAGCAACAGCCCTCTCGTGGTTGCAGCAATTATTTCATTTCTTGTATGATTCCCGGGCAGGAGATAAACATTATGCGTACCTATACCTGGTAAAGATGTGAACCCCCTTCTTGAAGCGTTTCCTGTACTTAACGTACCTGCTCTTTTTGCGGCATTGGTATTATAGATAAATGATTTAAGAACACCATTCTCAATAAGGGTGTTTTTGCGTGTCGGTACTCCTTCCCCATCGAACGGGGCGCTTGCCAGTCCTTTTTCTTTTGTTCCGTCATCAATTATTGTCAGCAGTTCAGATGTGATTTTTTCATTCATTGAATCTTTCAGGAAGCTTGCGCCCTGCAACACACGTTCCCCGTTAAGTGCACCTATTACGCCTCCCAGTAACGACCTGCCCACATCCGTATCAAAGATAACGGCGGCTTTCTGTGTGCCAACCATCTGCGGGTCGAGCATTTCATAAGCATCCTGAGCGGCTTTTGCAGCCACGTCCTCCAGTTTCTTAAGATCACTGAACTGTCGTCTGGAACAATATTCACCACCCGTGTTCTTCTGTTCTCCTTTTTCAGCTACCACGCTAACACCAATACCACATCCTCCTGATTTATATGACTTTGACTGTCCGCGTGAATTGGCAATAAATACTTCCGTTTCTGATTCGCTGAAACCAGAACCTGAGCTCTTGGTAATCCTGTGATCGCTCATGGCCAGTTCTTCAAGCCTCAATGCCATATCAATCTTTTCTTCCATGGAAATGCCCGCGATAGAAGGGTCGAATAATCCCTGGACTTCTGTCATCCCCGTATCATCCGGGAGTATATTATTTTCATCAGGGCTTGTCAGTCTGGCAAAAGCTATAGCCCTCTTTATTGTATCCTCAAGTGCATTATTGCTGAAATCGTTACAATGGCTGAAGCCCATTTTGTTTTCAACAAACACCCTGAAGCCAACCCCATGGGATGAAGCCTCTTCTATTGTTTCTATTTCACTGTTCAGCACCTGTATGCTCAGGTTACGGGTTGACTGAAGATATACTTCGGCCTCATCAGCCCCGTATTTCAGGCATTTAGCAACCAGTTTTACTGTAAGATCTTTATAATTCATTTCTTTGGGTTTTTTAGTCATTAATTAAACAGAAAAGGTATATCATGCTCTCGAGCCTCCCACATTGATGCCACGTATCCTTACGGTAGGCTGTCCGGCATCAACCTCGGCCGACTGACCTTTTCCGCATATCCCCGGGCCAAAGTCAAGATCATTACCTACGGCATCAATATTTGATATAACATCCATACACGAACCGATAAGTGTTGCACCTTTAACCGGTCTGGTTTTTTCTCCATTTTCAATGAGATAGGCTTCCCGGCATGTGAAATTAAACACACCGGTTACGGGATTAACACTTCCCCCGCTCAGGCTTTGAACATATATTCCCTTTTTAGTTGATGCCAGTATATCAGCAGGTTCAGAATCACCATTATCTATGAAGGTATTTGTCATTCTTGGTATAGGAAAGTATTTGAATGATTCCCTTCTGCCGTTACCGCTTCTGTTCATATCCAGTTGTTTGGCACTCAAAATATCATTCATATAGCCTTTAAGCACTCCTTTTTCTATCAGCACATTCTTCTGGCATTGTGTCCCTTCATCATCAAAATTTATTGTCCCTCTTGCATTTGCTATGGTACCATCATCGACCATAGTAAAAACATCACTTGCAACTTTTTGTCCAATTTTACCGGTAAATGCTCCTATACCCTTTGCTATATTATCAGCCTCCAGTGGATGACCTACAGCCTCGTGTACCAGTACACCACCCCAGCCGTTCTGCATAACAACATCCATCATTCCCGCAGGGGCTTCTTCCGCGTCAAGCATAGCTATTGCTTCCCGGGCAGCCCGCCTTGATACTTCCTCGGGACTGACTTCCTCAAACATCTCAAATCCGCTGTGGCGACTCAGTCTTTCCCTTGACAGGTGTCTTGCTTTCCCATCATCGCTCATTGTCTGAACGATAAAGAAAAGCAGAGGCAACTCATCACGCAGGTACACCCCTTCACTGTTTGCTATTACCCTTCCCCGAATTTCATCATAATAATTTATCATTGCCATCCTGATTCTCTCATCATAGTCCATGGCTGCCTGGTCAGCACGCTGCATTATTTCTATTCTTTTTGGATCAGTGATATCTTCAAGTGACTTTTGAACAGTTATAAAATTATCCCTGGACTGCTGGCTTACATTAACAGGTGTAATAGATCCTCCTTCCCGGGCAACATATGAGGCTACTTTTGCAGCCTTTAGAAGATTCTCCGGATTAATGTCGTCTGTATAGGCATAGCCTGTTTTATTCCCAGATATAACCCTTACGCCCGCACCCTGGCTTATACCATAGAGACCACTTTTGAATTTTGATTCTTCCATAACAATATTTCTCGATGTACGGTTTTCGAGGTATACCTCTGCAAAATCGCCTCCTTTGCTGAGTGCTTCAGCAATTACTTTATCCAGTGTATCCTTATCTAATTCCAGTCCCTGGGCAGATAATCCCTGAGGTTTGCAGGATGTTAGTTGCGATAACAAGGCGGGAGTGGCCGCAATCAGAAGTCCGCCTTTCATACTTAATTCCAGGAATTTTCGTCTTGGTATGTCCCTGACAAAGTATTTCTTTTCATTCATAATTATTGATTTTTTAGATTATTATATTCCCTGTAGTAAAATGAGATGTTCAATTTATTCAAAAAATATCATATTCAATATCGCTTCACAATATTTAACATTAGTCAGCTTTAGTGTCACTTATGTCTTCAAATCTCGATATTATTACTGCCCCGCAACTATCACTGAAAACATTTGCCGTTGTCCTGAACATGTCAAGTATCCTGTCAACAGCCAGGATTATTGCAACCCCTTCCAGGGGCAGGCCTACGGCGCTCAATATTATTGACATCATTACCATTCCACTCATTGGAATGCTTGCTGCCCCTATTGATGCCAGAACGGCTGTCACAGCAACCGTCAGCTGTGCTGTGAGGCTAAGGTCAAAGCCGTAAACCTGTGCAATAAATATTGTGGCTACGCATTCATAAAGAGCTGTACCATCCATGTTCATAGTAGCACCAATTGGAAGAACAAAACCTGCTGCCCTTTTTGATGCACCTGATTCTTCAGTCACTGCTTTCATCGTAAGGGGTAATGTTACTATGGTAGAACATGTCGAAAATGCAGTGAATAGTGCAGGGAGCATACCACGATAATGCTTAACGGGATTTAATCTCCCCAGAGTTCTTAGTAGCAGTGGCAAAGTAATGAACATATGAATTGCCAGTCCGGCCAACACAATAAGGAAATAAAACCCAAGTGATTTAAATGCTGTGAATCCTGTCTCTGCAACTATCTCCGCAATTATCCCAAAAACACCAAGGGGAGCCGACCAGATGATGAAGGTTGTCATTTTGAGCATTGCCTCAAATGCCGCATCAAAGACATTCTTAAGAAGATCACGCTGCTCAGGCTTAAGTTTGGTTATGAAAAACCCGAAAAGGATGGAAAAGAATATAACTGGTAAAACATCGCCTGAGGCCATAGCATGAATGGGATTCTCTGGAATTATATTCAGCAATATATCCCCCAGTCCCTGTTCAATTGCCTCAATACTCTCCGGGTTGGCTTCAAGTCCTATCTCTGCACCTGCGCCTGGTTTAAATATATTTACCAGTGTCTGGCCTGTAAATATAGCCAGGAAGCTTGTCATAAGGTAATAAGCAAATGTTCTCAAACCTATTCGTCCCAGACCGTAGGCCGAACCAACCTGGACAACTGCACTTATGATTGATGTGATTACCAGCGGTATAATAGCCATCCGCAGTAAGCGGAGAAATATGTTGGCCAGAGGTTTTACATAAGGTATTATCCCTTCGCCAAACACAGTACCCGCTATGATACCAAGTATAAAGCCTCCGAAAATCCAAAATGTCAGGGTATATTTTCCTGTTTTCGGCATAAACATCTATTTATCATCCTGACCGTCTGATGCTTTTCTTATCAGCGTTAATTCATTTAACAATAAATTCCTTTTCCTTCAGCATCCCCCCTCTTGTGGAAGTAACATATGCTTTCCCCTTTATTTCATTTTCTTTATATACCCTGATAGTAAAATCCTTGCTATTGGAACTTTCTCCCTGAGCATATCCGGCATCGAGGGTAATTGATGATTGTACCCTGTCTCTCCCAAACGAGCCATAATATCTTCTTCCCCTGCCCTGTTCCTCACTTACAATTTTCATGACTGGTTCATCTCCTTCAACAAGATTCCTGTCAAAACTAATTGTTACCTGGTCTTCCCTGACAATTTTTACCAGATGTGCCTGTTTAAGTGCTGTTGGTAATTTGCCTGTATTCCTGTATGTTACTGTTATCTTATAATCAGTCGAATCCTTTTTATAAGACTTGTCCTTTTTCACCTTGATGTTTTCCCACTCCAGCACCGGCAGGTGTTTTACCATCTCGATATTAAAAAGTGCCTGGTTTCTTGCCCAGGGCAGTAAATGTTTTGCAGGTGCATTCTGCGAGAAAAATTTTGGGTGGAAACCACCTATTTCAACCTTTCCATATAGAGGGTGATCTGCCTCTGTCCACTCTATAAATCCATCTCCATTATTTTCCTCTTCATCCCATTTCAGAAGATCAAGGTCGTCGATATCATCATCACCATCATAATCTTTGTACCTTGCTCCATTCCACAGTTCGTCTCCATACCATATTGAACCATAATACCAGTAACCGAAATCAGGACCGTGACCAAAGAGAGGATTTCCTCCTCCGTAATCCTGGTAAACATCACCTGCCCTTTCATACCCTGTTATCCCTTTACCCAATTCATCAAAATATTTATACCACTCAAGATCTTCTTCATACATCCTTTCATCTGAAGCAGATGTTGAAGGTGGTCTTAGGTGCATTGGCACCCTGGTATCCATTGAATTAACTATATAGACATTGGGATGCGACAGGAGAAAAGTAACCACCGAACGGGTCTCTGTCTCACTCAAGGGGTATTCTCCCGCTCCCCTTTGGGTATAGCCACGTCCCGTAGCTTCAACCCCACTTTCAGGTCGCCAGTTTTCAGGATAATTCCTGTGAAGGTCAAGACCTCCTATACCATCCTCATTAATGCGTCCATCCCCGTCATTGTCAATGCCCTCTGATTCAACCATATATTCACCTTCTCCCCTGGCAGCCCTCTGCATCAACCGTCCACTCGGGTCATCAGGATTTATTATCATGTTTCCATTCTCACTGTCTTTCCATCTCATTGATAATATGATGCCGTCGCCATTAATATCATCCGGTGAATCCTCATCCAGCAAGCCATCATTATCATTATCTGTTGGTCTTACTGAGCTCCTGTTGCTCTGTGCTGTGTGTATGTAAAGGTTGTGCCCGTCAGGGTTATTAATAGGTCTCAGGTAGAAAGTGAAGTTATCAACCAGCCGGGTTATTTCCAGATCTTTACCGTAAGATTGCAGCAGGTGTTGGGCAAGCCACAATACCGATTCAGCACTTGTTATCTCTCCACTGTGCCTGTTACCCTCAAAAAAGGCTGCCGGTTTATCAGTATGCTTTCCTGTACGGTTGTTCGTAATGGTCATCTGTAATATTGGTCTGCCCTCGTAGCTTTCTGCCACCTGGTAAAGATCTACAAGATCCGGATACTCGTTCGACCACCTGACCATCCATTCATTCATTACATCCGCAGAATGGAATTTATCAAATGTTAATACTTCTCCTGCATTGTATTCAACATCGCAGTGTTTTACCTGTGGAAAGAAGCTTACTCCATGCCTGTAACCGGCAACTGTATAAACCGAATCATTGGAATCCGATTCAGGCCATATTACCGGTTTTAGAATCTTATAGTCCTGGCTGAAAACGTAGTTAACGATAAGGACAAGGGCAATAATAAAAAGGTTCCTCTTCATTTGTACAGATTTATAAGGTTCAGTTATATACTACATAAAAGTATTAATTTCCAGTAAACAGGTTTAATTTATATGAATGTTCTGGAACAGTCATATATATGTCATCCCTTTGAAGATATCATTTCCAGTTTTGCAACATCAACAATTTCAATGGTTTTGCCATGTAGTTTAATTATACCTTCCTTTCTGAAATCTGATAGTGTTCTTATCACATTGGCTGTGCTCATGCTTATGTAATCTGCAATTTCCTTTCGCGAAACAGGCAGCTCAAAAATCAATGATTTATAAATATCCCTGGTAAAATACAGAAGAATATAAGCAACCCTGCCTGCAAGATTCCTGCTTCTGATATCGAGAGTCTGCAAAATAATCTTATCACTTATCTGTGACAGGCGAGTCATTAACTGGAGCGCAAAATTACCGTGACTGACCACCAGGGAACGAATATAATCAAGCTTAATGCTGCATATAACTGATTCCTCTATTGCCGAAACAGAATACTTATACCTTTCTTCTGAAAAAATACTTATATTACTTACAAACTCAAAAGGTCTGGTAATTGCTATTATTTGCTCTTGCCCCGGTTTTGATTCCCGGTAAACCTTAACCAGTCCACTCTTCAAATACTTAAAGTCCTGGATTGGATCCCCTTCCTTATGTATTATACCCCCTTTGTTAAATATATATTCCTGTCGATAATCACAGAGTGTGGTCACTTCCAAATCACCCAGTGTCGAGAATGCAACATTTCGGAACTGGCACTCTGTGCACTGGCACTTTCTTTTATCTATCATATCCGGTAATGAATTTATCTACAAAGTAATCTATTTAAATAATTTTCCTGACAATTTTCTTCAGTTTTTATGTTATTGCTCATTTTCTGATTATTTTGATGTCCTTTACAAAACAGTAATAATTTATGTCCTTCGAATCACAGATTTACAAAACCGATTACCACGTTCACACTTTTTACAGTGATGGACATGCCTGGCCGGAGGATTATATCAGCAGGGCCATAGAGTCGGGCCTTTCCGAAATAGGTTTTTCTGATCACCTTACTTTAACTGACGAACAGCAGGACTGGAGTATTAAACCATCAATGCTCAACGAGTATATCGAGCGCATCCGTAAACTAAAAGAAAACGAAACCAGAATAAAGATAAAGCTCGGTCTGGAAGTTGATTTCCTGCCCGGTAAAGAAGATATGATTTATAATACCTTATCGAAAATACCTCTTGATTATGTAATAGGATCCGTTCATTTTATGGATGGCGGTACAGTTGATCTTGTTGGGCCAGAGTATTACGAGAACAAGGATATTGACCGTATTTTTGAATCATATTTTAAACTTATTGCTGAAGCAGCAGCATCAGGCCTGTTTGATTTGATAGGTCACACCGACCTCATAAGAATTTACAGGTATTATCCAAAGGGCAATACAGATACTATGTATCGTTCCCTTGCAAGGGAGATAAGCAGATCGGGGGTGGCTATCGAGCTGAATACCAACGGAATGAATCATCCCGTAAAGGATTTTTACCCTGATCCCAGGTTTCTTCATATTTTCCGTGAAGAGGATGTTCCCATCTGTGTTAATTCAGATGCACATTACCCCTACAGGCTTACACAGTTTTTTGACGATGCATACAGTCTTGTCAGAAAGGCAGGCTTTACCGAAATGATAACATTTTCCGAAAGGGCGGCTGAAATGAAGCCCATATAGTCATAGATGTCAGGCAAAGATTGTGTGCTCAAGCAAGATTTTTACACCTATAGCAATTAATAACATCCCTCCAATTATTTCAACCCTTGATCCTAGCATAGGCCCGCTGAACTTACCTATCCTAATTGCCGTCATCGAGGCCAGGAAAGTAACAAACCCTATCACCAATGCTGTGAACCATATGCTATTATAAACCAGGGCAAAGCTTATACCAACGGCCAGGGCGTCAATGCTGGTACCCACGGCCATGGTAATAACTGTATAGTTCGTTATGGCATTACTTCTCTCTTTATAGGCTTTGTCCTTGTATCCTTCAATTATCATCCTTGCTCCTATGAAACCAAGCAGCGCGAATGCTATCCAGTGATCAACAGATTCCAGTGATTTATGGATTAAATATCCCAGGTAGAAACCAAATACCGGAAAAAGTCCCTGGAACAGTGCCAGCACTAATGCAATCTTTAACGCCCTTGGAAATGAGATATCTGACTCCACCGCCCCGCATCCAAAGGAAACCGCGAATGAATCGAAGGAAAGGCTAATTGCAATGATAAAAACCGTAAAAAAATCCATTTCTTCCGGAAAATGATTACAAAAATATCATATAGACCTTAAAAAACATAATTTCACCGTTATGAATTATCCCTATTATGCTCTTAGATATTTAGTATCTTTGACCATTGATTATTAAAGTACTTATGAAAGCAGTCATTCAGAGAGTAAGCAGGGCTACGGTCAGTATAGAAGGACAGGTTAAATCAGTTATAGGAAAAGGCCTCCTGGTTCTTTTGGGTATTGAGGATGCTGATAATGAAGAAGACATAAAGTGGCTTGCCAACAAGATTTACCAGCTCAGGATCTTCAACGACAGCGAAGGTATTATGAACCTTTCCCTTGCTGACATTGATGGTGATATTATAGTAGTAAGCCAGTTCACCCTGCACGCAAAAACAAAAAAAGGCAACAGACCATCCTACATAAAGGCTGCAAAACCTGATAAAGCCATACCTGTATATAACAGTTTCATTGAATATTTCAGGGAACTATCCGGGAAACAACCAGGTACTGGTGAGTTTGGGGCAATGATGGATGTTAGCCTCGTAAACGACGGCCCGGTAACTATCATTATTGACACCAGGAACAAGGAATGAATACAGATGTAGCTAGCAATCCCTCAAACTTTGACGATCGTCTTACGACTATCAGGACAGGTACAGGAAGGAACTCCCCCGGGGATCAGGAACAATAAATAATGCTTTCGTCGTAAGTAGAATCAAGAACTAAATAAGCAATAACATGAATAATGCATTCCAAGGTAAAAGCAGAGAAGACATACAGACACTTATCTCACGGCTTGAAACAGATCTGAATCCCAACAATACAAGAAGGATGCTTGGATTACTCGACTTTACCA
>Ga0272443_10000503_pt1 | contig 71968 bp, 59 predicted proteins | sample SSMAcet12_FD_193581 | JGI IMG/M metagenome (GOLD analysis project Ga0272443, IMG submission 193581) | Marine sediment archaeal communities from Little Sippewissett salt marsh, Falmouth, MA, United States - SSM-Acet-12 | ecosystem: Environmental > Aquatic > Marine > Wetlands > Sediment ...
CTGTTTAAGTACCCATTCTTCGAGTTTGGGCCGCGTTACGCCGCCGCTACGGGAGAAAGTCTGCTTGAAGGGTATCAACGTCTCGGGAAATGGCCGATCATCGTCTACACGGTTGTTTCAGTTGGTACAACATTCACGATTCTGGCCGCAGTTACCCTCGTTACGGCCAGCATAGCCACCCAGCTCTTCAGTCCTGCGCTGACTCCCCTTCTTTATACGGTACTGGTGTTGCTGTTCTGCGTAGTGGTCCTCAGTTTTGGGCGATATCCCGCTCTTGATACACTCGTCAAACTCATCATCGTCCTACTGACGATCTCGTCCATTGCGGCCGTTATTATCGCTGTTGTAAAACCGCATGCAAACCCCATTCGGGTTGAGACGATAAATCCTACGGTCCTTAGCATATCGGGCATCAGCTTTCTGGTTGCTCTCATAGGCTGGATGCCCTCGGCGATCGATATCTCGGTCTGGCATTCACTATGGACGCTGGAACGGGCGAAACAGACCCAACACAAGCCGAGCATTCGTGAAGCTCTGCTGGATTTCAACATCGGGTACGTGGGGACGGCGGTGATTGCGCTTCTGTTCCTCAGCCTTGGAGCTCTGGTAATGCACGGCAGCGGAGAAACGTTTTCCTCTTCCGGGGCGAAATTTGCGGCGCAATTGATCGGTTTGTACACCCAAACGCTCGGCGAGTGGTCCCGTCCGGTGATTCTGGTAGCAGCTTTTACTACCATGTTCAGCACTACCCTCACCTGTACAGACGCCTTCCCGCGTGTTCTCAGCCGGTTGACACCCCTACTGTTGCCCAAACAATTCGAAAAGACGTCCAGCCAACGCCTCTACTGGATCTGGATGCTGATTGTTATTGCGGGAGCGCTTCTGTTGTTAACCGTGCTGAAGCGTGGGCTCACGTTCATGGTGGATTTTGCGACCACCCTATCGTTCCTGACCGCTCCGGTGCTCGGGTATCTTAATCTGCGAGTCGTCACGAGTAACCATATGCCAGCCGAGGCGAGGCCGGGAAAGGCTCTCAGGGTGCTCAGCTGGGCAGGTATAGTCTTCGGAACTGGACTGGGGATCGCCTACCTGTTATGGCGATTCATTGCGTAGCCGACTATCTGTCGAAGGCGATACGCCGACAAACCGGCCAGCTTATGCTGTATAATGTATATACGAGTATATTGCCTATGCAGGCATATCGGATAGGCCAAATCCTGAAAGTAGCATGCTCTTATTATTATAGTATTTACGACAAGTTGACTAAGTAGTAATAGGTTCAAATAGGACAGCATAAATGGACGAAATAGTCGGTTCTATTCGCTTTTTCGATTCTTGAAGAACTGTTGATGCGGCAGCAAACGCATGGTCTTATCTCAAGAAGGCGATATTGGATTTTTGGCTTTATTCGAAAGCAACCGCCCTTTTGACTGGTTTGGGTACCCCCTTTTCGTCCAGTGCTACGAAGGTGCAAGACGTTTTGATAACAATTGCCTGGTCAACAATACCCGCAAGATCAAACGTTATGCTGGTCTTGCCTATCGTTGGATCGCAGGCTGTAAACTCAATAATCTGACCGACTTTTACGGGATGTTTGAAGACGATTTCTCCAAAGCGGAGGGTAACCACATGAGTTTCCCCCGTATATTTTCGAGCGAAGATGGCAGCTGCCTCGTCCATCCATGCCATCATGTTGCCGCCGAAGAGACTGCCATGGGTGCCGACGTCCCGAGTCATGCACATCTTGTTTGTGATGGTGTAACTCAGCTTATCAGACATGATTAGGCCTCCTGCTTAAGATGTTTCATCAATCCTTTTTCAAAGTAGGGGCACCCGAGGTAAAAGAGCAAATTCGGTCTGCGGATTATGGAGAATGGTTGCTCTGTCAAGAAAAGCAGACTCGGTCTCTCTTCCCCGGTTGAGGTAGCGCACTTGTGAACGCTTTATCTTTAGTCAACGAACAAAGTCAGGCAACATACATTTGCAACATCAAGGAAACTTGAAAAATGGATTTTAAAGCGATCAAGATCAGCGAAAACGTGCATTGGGTTGGGGTGGTTGATTGGGAGCTCGCAGATTTTCATGGGTATTCGACTCCGAACGGATCAACATACAACGCTTTTTTGATCCAGGACGAGAAAACGGTACTCATTGACGGTGTGAAAGCTCCCTTCGTGGACGAGATACTAAGCAGGATCAAATCCGTGATTGATCCAAAAAAGATCGACATCATCGTCTCCAACCATGCTGAAATGGACCATTCCGGTGGCCTCCCCGCTCTGGTTGAGGCGATCAGTCCTGAAGCGGTGTACGCCTCCAGCAAGGGTGTGGATGCCCTTAAACGGCACCTGAGCCCCGATTTTGAAGTACAGGCGGTCAGCGAAGGCCAGGAAATGGGGATTGGCGCAGGTACGCTGACCTTCATGTTGAGCAGCATGGTCCACTGGCCCGACAGCATGTTCACCCATTATGACCGTGATGGTGTCCTGTTCAGCAACGATGCCTTTGGGATGCACCTCGCCTCCACCGAACGATGGACGGACGAGATTGACCCGGCTGTCATTCGGGCCGAGACGACAACCTATTACGCGAATATCCTCTGGCCCACCTCGAAAGCTGTTCAGGGCGTTCTGAAGAAGTTCCGCGCCTTCGAAAAAGAGACAAAGGTGATCGCCCCCGACCATGGCCCGCTTTGGCGTGGACAGGGCATTCAGGATGTTCTGGGATGGTACGACATCTGGGCTGCGGGCGAAGAACACCAGAAAAAGGTCGTCGTTCTCTTTGACACCATGTGGGGATCAACGGCGAAAATAGCGCGGGCAATCGCCGAGGGGCTTGGCCAGGGCGGAGTCTCGCCCAGAATGCTGCCGCTATCCAAAACACCACGGAGTGTCATCGCTACGGAGCTTCTTGAGGCTTCCGCGCTGGTCGTGGGTTCTCCCGCTCTCAATTCCGGCATCTTTCCCACGCTCGCAGACGCGCTCACATATATAAAAGGCTTGAAACCTTCAAAGCCGACAATCACGGGCGCGGTATTCGGTTCATACGGTTGGAGCCCTGCTGTGCAGAAGAACCTTGGTGAAATGGTCGTAGCTTTGGGTGTGGAATTGATCGAAGATCCGTTCAAAGTACAGTATGTTCCGGGTCAGGATGACATTGAGGGGTCAGTCGAGTTCGGAAAACGCATCGCGGAGAGGGTTCTGAATCCGGGCGAAAGCACGGAATAGTAGAACCATGCCCCCAGTGAACGGTCATCCTTTGTGTTCGTCATTGTATGGCTTGTACGCCTCGGGCGTGCTTGACCGGGCAATCCAGGAAAACGAAGAACTGTTGAGCGATCTAGTGAGTGGCCTCGTTTGCCAAGAAACGAGAGAGAAAATGATGACAGTCACTTTCAAGAGAATACGTCTTGGTGACAGTAACCATTTTCTCCATTTGCTGGGTGGTGCCTGTTTTGGTGGCCCAGGTTTTCAGACCCGCCAGCGAGGTCGCTGGAGCCAAGAGGCTACCCTCCCTTTTCCCTCCGGACAGGCATCCACGGGCTACATGGATTGAGAAAAAAAGCCCACGATTACCAATCGGCAACCGTGGGCGTATCTCTATAGCAGAAGGAGGATTTTACTTCTTGTCCTCGTCCTCATCGACAACTTCGTAATCAGCGGTTTCTACATCAGGCTCATCCGAAGAGGACGAATCACCACCGCCGGCCTGCTGCTCTTCGCCACCGGGAGCTCCAGCACCACCACTTTGCTGATAAAGGCGTGTGGAAACTTCGGACCAGGTGCTCGTAAGCGCGTCGTTGGCAGCCTTGATCTCGTCGACCGAACCGCTCTTCAACGCGTTCTCGACCGCCTCGATCTTCTCTTCGATCGCCTTTTTGTCCTCTTCACGCATCTGCTCTTTCAGTTCCTCGAGCTGTTTGCGGGACTGGTTTGCGCGAGCATCCGCCTCGTTGCGTGTGTCAACCTCTTCACGCCGTTTCTGATCCTCATCCGCGTTTTTCTTGGCGTCTTCTTTCATCTGATTGATATCATCCTTGGACAGGCCGGAAGATGCCTCGATGCGGATCGACTGCTCTTTGCCCGTGGCTTTGTCTTTTGCGCTAACCGAAAGAATGCCGTTCGCGTCAATATCAAAGCTCACCTCGACCTGCGGAATACCGCGAGGTGCAGGAGGCATTCCTGTGAGCTGGAAGCGTCCAATGGTCTTGTTGTTCGCGGCCATGGGCCGTTCGCCCTGCAGAACGTGGATATCGACCGTTGTCTGGTTGTCAGCGGCTGTCGAGAAGATCTCAGTCTTCTTTGTCGGAATCGTCGTGTTCGCCTCGATCAGACGTGTCATCACGCCGCCGAGGGTTTCGATTCCCAAAGAAAGCGGGGTAACGTCGAGCAGAACCACATCCTGAACATCGCCCGCGAGGATGCCACCCTGAATTGCCGCGCCAACCGCAACGACTTCGTCCGGGTTTACGCCTTTGTGCGGTTTTCTGCCAAAGAATTTTTCAACCGCCTCCTGGATCGCAGGAATACGGGTGGATCCACCGACGAGGATAACTTCGTCAATGTCACCAATCTTCATCTTTGCGTCTTTAAGTGCAACCTTGCAGGGTTCGATGGATCGGTCAATCAAGTCAGAAACAAGCGACTCGAACTTGGACCGGGAGAGGGTCATGTCGAGGTGAACAGGTCCATCCTGCGTTGCGGTGATGAACGGCAGGTTGATCTGCGTCTGTGCTGACGAGGAAAGCTCAATTTTCGCCTTTTCCGAAGCTTCCTTGAGACGCTGAAGCGCCATCTTGTCCTTCTTCAGGTCGATGCCGTTCTCTTTCTTGAACTCTTCGGCAAGCCAGTCGATAATGCGCTGGTCGAAATCGTCACCACCCAAGTGGGTGTCACCACTAGTGGACTTCACCTCAAATACGCCATCACCGATGTCGAGAACAGAGATATCGAATGTGCCGCCACCGAGGTCGAAGACCGCGACTTTCTCATCTTTCTTCTTGTCAAGGCCATACGCCAGCGAGGCCGCAGTCGGCTCGTTGATGATACGTTCGACCTTCAACCCGGCAATTTCACCGGCATCTTTCGTCGCCTGACGTTGGGCGTCGTTGAAGTAGGCCGGCACGGTGATCACTGCGCGGTCAACTTTGGTGCCGAGGTAGTCTTCAGCGGACTGTTTCAGTTTCTGCAGGATCATCGCGCTGATTTCCGGCGGCGTGTATGTTTTGTCGCCGATGTCCACCTGTGCAAGGCCGGATTTGTTCGCCGATACGACGTAGGGGACTTCGGTCATCTCGGTACCAACTTCATCCCGGCGACGACCCATAAACCGTTTGATCGAGTAAACCGTGTTCTCAGGGTTTGTGATCGCCTGCCGCTTAGCTGGGGCGCCCACGAGGCGTTCACCCGATTTGGTGAAGGCAACCACCGACGGGGTTGTACGAGCGCCTTCCGCGTTCTGGATAACGATGGGTTCTCCACCCTCCATCACGGAAACCACCGAGTTGGTTGTGCCGAGGTCAATTCCAATAATCTTGCTCATGTCAACTTCCTGTTGTGCTTTGAGTTGTGTTCAATCGTTGCGGGGCATACCTACCCCTCTTAGTCAATGATTACCTGTATGCAACCGCTGTGCCATATGGTGGTCGCTCGCTGAATAATCTATCATTTGACTCTTTGATCTTCGCTCGTCGAGCTCAGAAATACATTTCGGGGATAGAATGACGCGTTATTGTTGAATAATTATATAGATAGGCGACATGAAAATAAATGTGACGACGAGTTTTATCTGTCCGCAGATCCTCTCTGAATCCTAAGGAGATGGACAGCATTGTCTTAAAATTGGTGGATGTTCTCAAGGTACCTGCCAAAGCATGCCGTAATGGCAGTATGTGGCAGACTATGGCCGGGCTACTCTGGACAACAGCCCGCGTGCTTCCGCTGCGGCGGCAGGGTCTGGAATCTCCTGTTGAATGCGATTAAAAAGTGTGTTCAGTTCTATCAAGGTTACCCCTGTTCGAAGTGAGCCCCGCAGATGACTATAGAGCTGTGTCGGACGACGCTTGAGCACCAGAACAGCAACAGTGCCGAGTTCGCGAGTTGCGGGGTCGAGAATACCCCTGCTGAGAACCTTTCCGTACCCCTCGGTTAACATCCATAGGGCAAGCTCGGGACTGACTGACTTGATATTGGACTCGGCTCGATCCGCAACATCGCCGTAGATCTCGCCGAACAGCTCTCTACCCCGTTCCTGCCATTTTGCGAAATCACGGTAACCCTCAGGTTCCAGGAGCTCAGAGGGTTCAGGCCAGAGATCAGCAAGAATGGACATTCCCTCCAGGGCTGTTGCGTAACCATCATGGAGGTAGGACTGAAGAATCAGTTCACTCACCGCTCGGCGGGTTACGCCGTTTGTCTTCAGGGAATTGATCAGATAATTGAGGTGGTCATTTCGTCTCGCAACCAGTGCGGCGGCCAGCATCGCAAGGTCGACTGCGTGTCTGCGGGCCTTTTTATCTAGCGTCGCCATCTTGACTCCCCACAAAAAGAAAAGCGCCGATCCATGATGTGGGACCGGCGCTCAGAAATTCACAGTTTCGATCAGAACTCGCCTTTAAGAGATTTGATCTGATATTCGGCCGACTGGCGATAGGCCCGGTCGTTCATCGCTTTTTCATAGGCAGCAATCGCAGCATCTTTCTGCTGCAAATTCTCAAGCGCCCACCCGAGCTCGTACCACGCAGCGGCATAGTTAGCGTTGATGCTGGTGGCGGCCTGCGCTGCGGTTGTTGCATCGCTGTACTTGCCAAGACGGTTCAGGTTTTCAGCCAGCGCCGTCAAATATTTATGGTTACGCGGTTCAAGCTTGACCGCTTTCTGGATCACATCCACTGCCGGCTCGTAATTCTTCTGCTCGGCGTAAGTCTTTCCGAGGTTGAACAGTGCGTCATCCGACTTCGGATCCATCTCCACAGCCTTCTGGTATGCACGAACAGCATCGTCAAATTTCTTCTGTTTGAAGTTGACGAGACCCATACCGGCATAGGCGTCGGCAAGGGAGGTGTTATCCGCTCCCTGGATAGAAATGGCGCTTCTGAATTTCGCCATTGCATCATCCAGACGGTTCATCCGAGCCAGAAGAATACCCTGTGCCGTGTATGCTTTGATGTAGGTTGGGTCAACCTTTGAGGCTTTGTCAAAAGCTCCGAGGGCATCATCGTACTTCTTCTCGTACTGGAGTGCCATTCCGAGTGAATAGTGCGTACGGGGTTCCATACCGTTCAGCTGGATGGATTCCTTGAAGAAGTTCTCAGCTTCGCTGAAGCGGCGGCGTCTGAGTGCATCATTACCCTGATTGTACAGGGACACTGCACGGGCCTTCGATTCCTTGTCCGCGTTGTACTCTTTAACCATCTGCTCTGTAGCGGTGCTGAGTTGATCATATTCCGCCTTGAGGGACTCGTATTGGTCGGGAGATGCGCTACCCATTTGGTCCCGCAATTCCGCCAAGCGAGCCATGTTCTGCTCGATCTCTGGTGTCTGGGCCAGCGTGCTACCCGCCAGCAACAGAGTTGCTACCACCACCAAAAGCGCCGTCGTTATCCGATTCCTGATCATGCCACCATCCCATGTTTTCCAACTTGATAGGCTCTCAACAAGTTCGTGAATATAGACCCTCAATTCGCAAGTCCGCAATGATTATCCCGATCTCGGCCAATCGATCGAAGCTCTATTGCTTTCTACTTTTATTTCATCACCCTGCGCGTTTAGAAAGAGTTGGTAGAATTTCAATACGTTCCGCAGTTAATGTGCAAACACCATATTCCCGCTCAACCCGTCCCTCAATGAGGTAAGGGCCATTTCCATGAAGCAAGGGGGCGTATCGTCTGTATATCCTTGGAAATACAGTAACTTCAAATGTTCCTGTCAGGTCCTCCATCGAGATAAACTCCATGGTCTCGCGTTTTTTTCTCGTTGTGATACGTTTGTGAGTAAAGGCCCATCCTACCATTTTTACCCGTTTGCCTTCATGTTGTTCCATTTCTCTTGCGGGTATAGCGTTCTCCGTGGGGAGATCGAGCAGCGCGAGGGGGTGCGGTCCGGGAGAATAGCCAAGGATGCGTCTTTCGGCGAGATATTTCTCCTGCGGCGTCCAGTCCTTTGCCGGCGGAAGGTCGCAAAAGGGATCATCTGCCCCACTCGCGAGGGGACCCGGACCCTTCAGATAGGCCTGAAATCCAACTCGCAGGTTCCGTAGCAGGGTAGCTCGGTTTTCGCCAAATCCATCAAAAGCGCCGCAGGATGTCAGTGCCTCACTCTCGTCCATTGCGGGTTTGATACGTTGAATAAAATCGCCCAGCCCGAGGAATGGTCCCCTCTCTTCCCTGTTCGAAATGATGGTTTCTATCGTCCCCTCGCGCAGGGCGCCGATACCTGTCAATCCGAGCTGGATCTTGCCGAAGCCGCCGTAGTGCTCGTTCCGGCTGGCATTGACATCCGGAAGAAGAACCTGTAATCCCTCACGTTTGGCTTGCTCGATGTAGGCTGCGTGGCTGTAGAAACCGCCACCGTTCGCCAGCACCGCGGCCCAGAATTCCGCGGGATGATGTACCTTCATGTAAGCGATCTGCATGGAGAGAACTGCGAACGATGCGCTGTGAGCCTTGCAGAACGAGTAGCCCGCAAAAGAGGCGATCTGGCGCCAGATTTCACTCGCCACAGTCAGGGCGATTCCGTTTGCCCGGCACCCATCGAGGAATTCCTGCTTAATTCTGACCATCTCCTCCGGGCTTCGGTGTTTTCCGCTCATTGCGCGCCGGAGAAGATCTGCACGGCCCAGCGGCAGTCCCGCGACATGATGCGCCACCTTGATAACATCCTCCTGGTAGATCATCACCCCGTGTGTGTCTGCAAGAAGTGTTCTCATCTTCGTATGCAGGTATTTCGCCTTGGCAGGGTCACGGACCCGCTCGATGTACTGCTGCATCATCCCTGATTCGCTTACTCCCGGGCGGATGACAGAGCTCGCGGCAACGAGCAATTCAAAGTTGTCGCAGTCCAGTTTGCGCAGCAGGGAGATCATCCCGGGCGATTCTACATAAAAGCAACCCATCGTTCGACCCGATCTCAGCATCTCGCGTGTGTCTGGATCGAGGAAAACACGTTCGACATCCCTTACCGGTGGTTCCTCCCCGTTGTTCTCTTTTACCATCCTTACAGCGTCTTTAAGAACTCCCAGTGAACGCTGGCTCAACAGATCGATCTTGACGAGTCCGAGGTCCTCGACCGGGTACATGTCGTACTGAGAGACAACGTACCCTTTTGCCGCGCGTTCCAAACCAGACCACTCCGTCAGTGGACCGGGAGTGATCAGGATTCCGCCAGCGTGGATCGAGAGATGGCGCGGCAGACCCAATAGTCCATCCGCATCTCGAGCGATCGTGGCCCACGGTTCGCGGTCCAGCGGGAGGTCACGGCAGGCTGGAACTTCGGCTGGCAGGTCCATCAGGCTTTTTACCCGGATGTACGAAGGGACACGCTTTGTGACCTTTGTGATCTCCTCTTCCGGCAGGCCATGCGCCAACGCGGTTTCGTGGAGCGCGGCGCGAGCTCCGAATGTCACCGTCGTGGAGATCATGGCGACCCGGTCATGCCCGTAGGTATCGTAGACGCCGTGCAGAATCTCGTCCCTGTCCCGCCAGGAGAAATCGAGGTCGATATCGGGTGGACTGCTGCGCTCCGGATTCAAAAAACGTTCAAAATATAGATCGTATTTGAGTGGGCAGATGTCAGTCAGGCCAAGGCAGTAGCAGACGAGGCTGTTGGCAGCGGATCCCCGGCCCAGAGTACGCACCCCCTTCTCCCAGGCGTTGCTGGCGATGTCGTGAACGACAAGCATGTACCCGGTGAAACCGAGATGGTCGATTACACCAAGTTCGTAGGCAAGGCGTTCGCGGACGGGCTCGGGGAGTGCCGGTCCATACCTGTGTACAGCACCCTCCTCTGATCTGGCGCGAAGTTCCTCAAACGGATCGCGCCCTGACGAGAGTATCGGCTTCGGGAATTTGAGCACCCCGAGTTTCAGGTCCACCTCGCACTGTTCCGCGATGAAATGGGTGTTGGCCAGCGCTTCTGACACTCCCCGAAAGAGTTTTTTAAGCTCCTCCGCCTCTTCCAGGGCATGGATGTTTTTTTCGCCCATGTGGGCAAGAATCTTTCGTTCCCCCACGGCTCGCAGGAGATGCGCGAGGTGCAATTGTTCCTTTCTAGCGGCTGTTACAGCGAGTGTGGCAACCATGGGAATGCCCAGCCTCTTCGCATCGTCATGTGTTTTCAATGCCTTGATTCTTTGTTGACGATTAGAAAATGCCCTCAGGTCCGCAAAGAGGCTGCCGGGCGTGAGTTTCTCGTGCAGGGTTTCGAGAAGATCGCGTTCGGCGACCGCCACAATCGTCCCGGGATGGACACTTTCGAGTGCGGAGGCGAGCTGGAATTCTGCGTTGAGCTGGCGATCTGATGCGAGGCGACAGAGATCGCTGTATCCCTCCGTGTTTCGAGCCCACAAAAGTGCGTAACGGTTTGGTTTCCCCGGCTCGTCCAACAGGAGGCCAAGGATGGATTTCAGACCATGCTCCTGCGCAGTTTTGTACCCGTTTATCAACCCGCTCACCCGGTTTCTGTCCGTGAAAGCGAGTGCCTTATACCCAAGGAAGCGTGCTGTTTCCACGAGTTGAGGGATACGGCCGACTCCCTCATAGAAGGAGTAGGGAGTCTGCACATGAAGCATCACCGGCATTCTGGCACCCGACGACCTCATGGTTGGGCCGGAGTCTGAAAAGGATTACCACGTGTGAAATGGGCCGATGCGAATCGGATCGTTGACGTTCCCCATCGCTTTCTGATCGAGAGCACAGCGTCGCTTAAACGGCCATTATCCGCCTCACTGCCTGGTGGTTCAAAAAGCCTCAACTGGTGATCTGCAGAGGCTTGCTTGTAGGTAAGCGATATGCGTATTTCGCCGATGCGCACCCTCCGTTTCCAGAGTTCCTGCGCGAGCTGGTGGGCCGCTTTCTGCCAGTTTCCTTCGTGCTGATTCTTTCCCGGTTTGATCTGTCCGGTCGTTCGTTTGCGGTCAGCATAAATGAGGGTCAGAATCAGTCGTTCCGGGGTTTGTCCCAAGGCATGAACGTTTCCGATTCCTTCGGCAAGGAGGTGCGAAAGTTCACCATATAATATTGCAGGATCTTCCGCATCCTCGCCCAGTTTTCGAATCACCCTCCACTGTGGTTTCAATAAGGGACGTTTTCCTGTTCGTGCTATTTCCAGAAGTAGCGGGCCTTCGGGACCGAACATTCGCCGTAGAGCGGAGCCTGGGATAGCGGACAGTTCGCCGATTGTGTGAACGCCCATCTCCTTCAGCAACGCGACCTGCATAGGGTTCAGGTCCGGAACGAGGTGGACAGGAAGCGGTTGTAGAAAGGCGCGCTCCTCGCCCTCAGGGATTCGAACCAGTGCACCGAGCTTGGCGACCAGCGAGGCGATTTCAGCGGACGCAAGCTCTCGTGAAAGACCCCATGCGGCGCATTGTCCCGCATTCTCTACGTTGGCAAAAGCCCTCTCGAGTGCGTTTTTCAGGTAATTGCTTCCACCCTCCCAGAATGCGGCGAATACACCCGGCCTGAGCAGGCGCACATCCGGGAGTTCCAGCGAGAGAGTCTTGATCATCCTCTCGTTGCCATCGGCATACTTTTCCGCCGATGCTGGAACGATTTCAACGCCCTCTATGTTCAAATTTCCCAGCCTTGCGCCCGGTAGAATACCTCGTCGTGCAGCCCTTTCGCAGGAGGAAAGAACAACGGCACGAAATCCGGACCCAATACTGACAGCCAACGGGCGGTTCCAGAGTTCAGGGTTCAGTTCCTTCTCCAATGCGGCATAGAATCCGGGAATGCGCGTTATGATGTAGGTACCTCTCATGGGAGTAAGATACTGAACATATGTACAGTATGCAATTCTAAAGGTTCAAGTGTAAACCCGGACTGAGTTCCCTATCTTTACGACCATGAATAGTATCGAAAAAGCCTTGAAGCAGTTATCTTCCGCATCGCGCAAGAACATGCTGCTTGTTGCGATATTCGCCGTTGCGATGGGATGGCTGGAGGCGGTAGTAGTCGTCTATATGCGCCTCCTGTTCTATCCAGAGGGGTTTGATTTTCCGCTCAAGATGATCCCTTGGAACATAGGAGTTCTTGAACTGCTCAGGGAAGTCGCCACGTTGGCTATGCTGGTGATTGTGGGGATGCTGGCAGGCAGGAAACCACTGGAAAAGTTCGCCTACCTGTTAATGGCGTTCGGTATCTGGGACATTATCTATTATCTGGGTTTGCGGTTGTCGCTTGGATGGCCTGTGTCACTGCTTAGCTGGGACCTGCTCTTCCTGATTCCACTCCCCTGGGTTGGGCCTGTCCTTGCGCCTGTTCTGGTCGCCGTGGCGATGATTCTGGCCGCAGTATTGATCATACTGCAAGAGGACAGGAAACGTCCGCTGAACCCGATTCCGCTCTTCTGGGCGCTTGAAATAGCCTTCGGACTGACCATTATCCTCTCGTTCATTCTTGACTACAGGATGGCTTTTGCGGACGGACCTCCGAACAGGTACCGCTGGGGGCTCTTCCTCGTCGGGTACGTTCCGGGTGTTTTGCTTTTCCTTTATACCTGGTGGCATGCGGAGACCTACCCTCCTGCGAAGCCCAAAAAACGGAAGAAAAGCACTCCGAAGAAAACCACGGCAACCCCGGCATTGAAAAGCGAGGCAAAACCTGCGAAACAGCCAGCCGCTCGAAAAACATCAACAGCGGGAAGAGAAAATCAGAAGATAAAAAGTCGCTGAGATTCAGCAGGTACATACATAAAATCCCCGCCACAAATCATGTGGAGGGGATTTCTTATGGTGCTAAATGACTTAATAACCGGCGATACCATTCTTTTTTACCTCGCCTTTCTTCTCCATTGTATCGAAGAGGACGGGAATTACAAAGAGTGTTAGCGCCGTTGAAACCAACAAGCCACCGATTGCTACAATGGCCATCGGAGCGCGGAATTCACCGCCAGCGCCAAGTCCCATCGCCAGCGGAAGCATACCCAGTGCTGTAGCTGCGTTAGACATCAGAATCGGGCGTAGGCGAATCGGGCAGGCTTCAAGGATGGCGTCCTTGAGCTTGCGTCCACTACGCCGCAACTGCTGAGTGTAGTCGATGAGCAGAATACCGTTGTTAACCACGATACCTACAAGCATGATGATCGCCATAAGCGAAAACATGGAAATCGACATGCCAGATATAACGAGACTAAGCGAGACGCCGATCAACGCCAGCGGCAAAGTCATCATGATGATAATCGGGAACCTGTAGCTCTCAAGGATTGCCGCGAGCAACATGTAGGTAAGAATGATGGCGAGCACTAGCGCCTGGAACAGGCTGGTGAACGTTTCCGACATCATTTCCGCCATACCTGCGAAATAGGCCGTTACTCCGTACGGGAGGACCGGACTGGGCAATGGAGCGTTCGTGTTCTTTCCTGTGAAGATATCAGAGATCGTCTGCGAGATCGGCTTGCTGGGAAGCTGAAGTTCGTTCGAGATCATCTGCTGCAACTCGCCTGTCGTTGTATTCGCGGCGCTACAGGAAACCGTAATTACCCTCTGTTTGTTCTTTCGGGAAATCTGCGCAGGACCAGTCGCGTAACTGATATCTGCGATATCCTTCAGCGGAACGAATCCCATAGGGGTCGCAATCAGCAGGTCGCCGACACGGTCGATACGGTTACGGTCACTCTCCTGCAACTGCACCTTGACATCATACTCCTCGCTGGCCTCGCGATACTGGGTTGCCACGGAACCCTCGAACATGGTTCGAAGCTCCATTGCTACCTGCGAAACACTGACACCACGTTCAGACATTCTGACACGATCCGGCTTGACGACGATTTCGGGCTTACCAACAACCCAATCGCTCTTGACGTTAACAGCACGTCCAGTTCGCTTAATCATCGCAACGACGGAATCTGACGCTGTAACGAGGTCATCCATGTTGAAACCCTGAAGCTCCACCTGAATATCCGCGCCTCCTCCCCCGCCGAACTGCGTGTCTTCCGCAATCGTCAACTTGGCTGCTGGAATGTCAGCAAGTTTACGGCGAAGTTCCTTGACGATTTCGGATGTAGGAGGATAATTTCCCTCTTCCGCGGGTTTCAGGGTGACCGCAATACCGCCATACTGCACACCTTCCGATGATCCAAATCCAGATGTTGAAGATTTGCCAACTGCGGTGTAGACGGATATCACCTCAGGATATTGCTTGATCTCCTCTTCAATTCTCAACAGGACTTTGTTGGTTTCTTCGATGCGCGTACCCGCAGGCATTTCCACAGACACAGACATCTCACGCTCATCGTAGTTTGGGAAGAATTCACTTCCAACCAGACCGAACAAGCCAAGGCCGAAGATGAACAGTACCGTAACTGCACCCATCACGAGTTTGCGGTGGCCGAGTGCCCATTCAAGGCCGATCCTGTAATCGTTCTCAAGCTCCTTGTACCACTTGTCCCACCACGTTGCGAAGCGATCCATCCAGCCGATTCGTTGAACCGCGAGGATGAAAAGAACGATCAACGCGAAAACCAGTGTCATCATCGTGCCAAGGAACACGTATACACCTGCAAGCAAGATCAGTCCGACGCTGACGTATATGCCCTTTCGGAGCTTCCTCGAAGCCATCATCGGTGTCAGTGTGAAACTGACAAGAAGACTGAATACCGTCGCAAACGCGACTGTCAATCCAAACTGACGGAAGATCGGTCCTATGATCCCCTGCATAAAGGCCATCGGGGTAAAAACGACGACGTTGGTCAAGGTTGACGCGGTGACCGCCAGTGCGATCTCGCCGGTTCCCTTGGACGCCGCCTCTTCCATGCTGTAGCCCTCTTTTTCTAGACGTTCTATGTTCTCGAGGACAACGATAGCGTTCACCACGAGGATACCCACACTGATCGCAAGGCCCATCAGGGACATAACATTCAGCGTGAAACCCGCGGCGCTGAGCAGCGTAAACGTCGAGATGATCGAGATCGGCATGGCGACTGCGGCGATCAACGTGCTTCTCCAGCTGTGCAGAAAGACGAACAGCACGATGGCCGTAAAAAGAATACCGAGCATCAGGTTTCCCTGAACATCCGCTACGGAATCGCGAATAAACTGGCTGCGGTCGGTAGCGACTTCCAGATTTACTCCTTTTGGAAGCCTCGGTTTGATCAGCTCGATCTGGTTAAGAATATCATCCGCGGCTTGCACAGTATTCGCGTCAGTCTGCTTGATCAGGTCCAGGCCGATGGACTCTTTCGAGTTGTAACGCGCGAGTTCGCGCATCTCTGCGAAGGAATCGACTACCTTTGCCACGCGGTCCAAACGGATCGGACCGGATGGTGTCGAAATACGAGTCGCCATCAAGTCATCAACCGAAACGAATTCACCGTCCAGGCGGAGGGTGTATTCGTTGCGACCGCGTTGGATACGGCCAGCGGGCAATGTCAGGTTTTCCATCCCGATCGCCGCGACAACTTGCATCGGGCTGAGGTTGTAAGCACGCAACAGCTCGGTCGAAAGGACCACCTGGATCTCGCGCTCTTTTGCGCCGATGACATCCACCGATGCGAGTCCGCTGATTTTGAGCAGTTCGGGCTTGATCAGGTTGTCGACGACTTCATAGAGATCCTGCAACGGTAAATCGCCTGTCACCGAAAGGCTGACGATTGCCTGCGCGCCCATCTCGAATTTCTGAATGATTGGTTCCCGAATGTCGTCCGGAAGATCAGCGCGAATGGTGCTGAGTTTATCCTTCACATCAATCGAGGCGATATCCACATCCTCACCGAGCTGCATTTCGAGGATAACGGCTGATACACCTTCCTGTGCGACGGAATAGCTGTTCTTGACACCACTGATGGAAGAGATTTCCTCCTCGATCGGTTCATTGATCAAGGTCTCGATCTCCTCCGGTCCCGCTCCCGGGTATACCGTGATCACCGTGATATACGGCAGATCCATCTTTGGCATCAGGTCAATACCCAGTTGACCGAGGCTGAAGACGCCCAGGACGATGAAGACAAAGATTACCATCGTCATCAGGACGGGTCGTTTTATGGATATATCTGAAAGAATCATGTTTCTATCTGCCTTTATTCAATCGGGATCAGCCTGCTGTTACGGATGAGCCGGAGTCTTCAATGATCCGGACTTTATCCCCGCGCGAAAGCGTTTTGTGTCCATAAGTCGCAATGGTTTCGCCGGGTTTTACACCCTCCAGAATTTCAACCGTGTCAGCGCCGCGAAGTCCAAGTATAACGCTACGGGGATCAGCAGTGTTGTCTGTTACGACGATGACTTCTGGTCCGTGCCCACGGTCCACAACAGCATCCACAGGAACCGTTAAAACGTCTTTGTGCTCTTCGACGACGACGTCAACTGTCGCCAGAACACCCGGGTAAAGATTCGGTGCCGACGGGATGTCCGCGCTGGCCGTGAAAAGGCGGGTCATCTCAGATGTCGAGAAAGACACCTTGGTCACTTTACCACGGATATCATCGCCAGACTTGGCGTGAACGAAGACTTCCTGCCCTGGGCGAAGGATATCCCTGTCGTCCTGAGTGGCATCGAATTGGACTTCGTACGCATTGTCGTTAATCAACTGCACGACGATGTCGCCCGGATTGGAGATTGCGCCTTCGATGACGTTTACACGACCTACGATCCCGGAGATTGGAGCAGTCAGTTCAACAGCGCTCAGAGCGTTATCGTAGTTCTCCTTTGAGACCCTGTAGCCCAGTTCAACCTGGTCGAAATTCTGTTGGCTGATTGCACCTTTGGAAAGCAGATCCTTCATCCGTTCATAATCACGCTTCATGTTCTGATACTGAAGCTTGGCCTGAGTAAGCATCACCTGGCTGTTAGACGCATCGTAACGGATAAGCAGGTCACCTTTCTTGACTTGGTCACCCTCTCGGACAGAAACCTTCTGCACGCGCGCTTGCATCTTAGCAGAAACGGAAGCTTGGTCCTTTGAATGAATTGTTCCGTAATAACTATGAAGCTGTTGCACTGTGCCTAGCGTTACCGTTTCAGCGAACACCGGTACACCGAGTTCCCTATGTATTTTTGCGACACTCTGCACTTCCTCGCTGGACCGCGATCGAGCGATGCCGAGAATCAGGAAGACAACCACGGCTGCGCCAATGGTATATCCAATAATCTTTTTCACGTTCATGGTTTTTCCCTGTCGATTTGCTTAAATCCTTTTCCGCTGGCGCGGTCGAAGTTCGCTTTAGCTACAAGCAGGTTGTACTTCGCCTGCAATAGATTCGTTTTACTCAGCCTGAGCTGAAGCTGGGAGTCGAGAGTTTCCAGTTGAGTTCCAACACCCTGACGATAACGGGTCTCCGAGATAGAATAGGCTTTCTCGGCCTGACCAAGTCCCTCTTCCGCAGCTTCCAGTTCCTGTGAGGCTTGATCGTAACTGCGGAGCGCTTCAAATACCTGGAGCTCGATGCCACGAGTCAACTGGGCCTTCTGAAGCTTGGCGTTGCGCATGTTCACTTTTGCCTGTTGTGCCTGCCAGTGGCTCGCCAAACCATCAAAGATCGGTATCTGAAGAACGAGGGTTCCACTCCAGCCACTCAGGTATTCGTACTTTCCAATCTTCATGTCCTGAGCCTGGGCGGAGGTTTCCCACGATGCCTGTGCCAGGAAATTCGGCCAGAGCCAACTCCTCGCACTCGCCTTGTACTGGATCTCATACAACCTTTCCTGGAGTTCCAGCTGGCGAAGCTCAACACGGTTATTCATCGCCATCGCCGAGGCGGTGCGAAAATCATACTCCGGTCCCACGGCCTCCGCCTCGAGCTGACCCTCAAGCCTGATCGGCTGGTTCACATCAAGCCCCAGCACGTTCTTCAGTGCTTTGTAAGTCAGATCTCGCTGTGCTTCCATCTGGAAAACAGCCGGTTTCTGGTTACTCACCGCCACCTTGGCCCGGATGAGGTCATATTCGCTTGCAACGCCAGCAGAGTACATGTCTTGAACCTGCTGGTAGAGGTTTTTTACCTGCTGCAGCGCCTCTTTTGAGACCACGAGACCCTGGTCGGCGATCATGCAGCCATAAAATATCTGCACGACCTGCACTTTCAGATCCTCACGGCTCACCTCGACCTGATATCCACTCATCTCGCGGTACGTTTTTGCGGCGTTCAGCCCCAGACCGATCTTGCCCGCAAGCCAGAGAGGCTGGGTAAGCGAAATGTCGGCGCCTGAGTTGTTTTCGCTTACAAACGCAGTCTTGATCCGAAGCGGCGATCCGGTTCCCGTCATCGCGGCAGGAAGCGTGAAAATCGTCTGCGGGACTTCGAAATAATGATTGAAGTATCCGTTCAAAGACACGCTTGGCATTGCCGATGAGTAGGCTTCGTTCACTCTTTGTTGTGCGATCAACGCGTTGTTACGCGATATTTGCAGCGTTTCGTTCTTTTCCAAAGCCAGATTCCAAGTCTTCTCCCAAGTGAGGACGAGCGTATCACCTTCGGAAGTGGCCATCTGGGCAGAGGAAACGCCTGGGATGGCCACAAGAAGCGCCGCACTCAACAGGACAAGGCTGAAACCTCTGTTCGCTACTAGTTTTTTAAGCATCTGGTTCACCCGTATGGACTATGTAAACTTGTATGTAAATCGGCTCAATGGATCAAATAGGGTTGTAGTAGAACGCTGACGAAATGTAAGGGATTGTCCGGAAAGCCATTCAGCTCGTCCGTATGAGGTGCTAACATCATGTAATTTTTAAAGATCAAAACGATCATTGTGTTAATGTCTTTGGCGGGTAACGGCTTGAGCCTACCCTTTTCTACTTCCTGTTCGAGCCTGTCCGTCATAATCTGTACTAGATCGGTATGGAAGGCGTAATAATCATCACGCATGATCGGAAAGACCTCAGGCATCTCGCCTGCGATCTCAATGGATCCGGGCGAATATTGCCTTGTGGTCACTAAAAAGAGTTCGTACATCTTGAAATATGAAACCATTATTGTATTATCAGCATTAAATATATTTTTGTAGTCGGCTAATGTATTTTTAAATATTTTCCTTATTGATTCCTGCAATAATTCTTCTTTGTTGTTGAAATAATGATAGATAGAGCTTTTTGTCATTCCCAAAGCATCTGCAACGTCTTCAAGTGTTGTCTTCTTGAACCCATAGCGAAGGAATGTCTTCACCGCTGCATCAAGAATCTCGTCGAATTTCTGCTGTTTCGCCATATCTGAACTTTCGAACAATTAGTTAAACGGTTCAAATTTACGGGAGGGGAACTCGTGTCTTCAACCCCGAGTCTTTAATACTGCTCCGGGAGATACGAAAAATACCCTCCCTGACTTCGGAAGGGCATTACACGAGATTGTGCCGGAGGGGGGACTCGAACCCCCACGTCCCGGAGGACACTGGTCCCTGAAACCAGCGCGTCTACCAATTCCACCACTCCGGCACTATGTTCAGCGGACGGGAAATATAGAGGCGGTCCCCTATCGTGTCAAGCACCGTCCTATACAGGACTCCCGACAATAATTAGATATAAGACATCATCCTGTCGGCCATAGCCTGAGCCTGATTGATGTTTGCTGCATACCGCTCTTCCATCTCGCGCAACGCAGCGTTTCCAGAAGTCTGAACCAGAAGATGCGGGATGTGGCTGCTGACCGATTTGACATGGATGTCCGGTTCAAATTTGATTGGTGACAGGGTTGTAGCAAGTCCAATCAGCGCAGCTTCCGGGGCGAAATCGCTGGCGCCGTCGGGATTATGGTGATACTGTACTACTTGGCACACTTCATCGGGTAGCCCCCACTTTTTCAGGAAGATTGATCCGATCTCAGCGTGATCCAAACCCAGGTACTGTTTCTCTTTTTCCAGTGTCCATTCCTCCCCATTCTCAGCGCTTTCAAGGAGAGGTCCAAGCTCTTCATGCATTATCTGGTCGACAACAATCCAGCCAATATTGTGAAGCAGTCCACAGAGGAACAGGTCTGGTGAACCTGGTTTCTGCATGTCTTTACGCAATCCCAGACTTTTTGCGAGAAAAGCTGTAGAGAGCGAATGGCGCCAGATGTCGGCTCTGTGGAGGTGCTTCTCCTCCCACGAATCCAGAGCGTCGATCATCCCGGTTGAGACGCAGATATTGACAAGCTCGTTCAATCCAATGGTGACTATGGCCTGGTCGATACTGTCTGTCTTTTCGCGACGAGCGAAAAAGGAGGAATTTGCTACCTTGAGAACCTTGGCGCTCAAGGGAGGATCTGTAAGAATGACTTCCTTCATTTTTCGGGCAGTGACATTCTCATCGCTTGCGAGGGACAACACCCGCATTACGATTCCCGGTAGAGTTGGAAGTTCTTCCATCTCCTCGATTTTCTGACGTAACCGGTTTTGGTCTGGTTTGATAGGATTCATCCCCGGTACTGCTTGAGAGGAAATCTCAGTCACTCAGACTCTCCTTGAGTTCTAGGAAAAGTGTCTCCCCAAGATCACTGTGTAGATCAATTTTGCATCGGAAAAATTCGTTCGCGATAAACTGTTTGGCGCGATTCCAGTCAGGTGCGCCAGAAAGTTTTGCAAGAAAGACATCCAGGAGCGTCGCGTCACCACCGTACATCTCGTTGACCACCTTGTCGCGCAGGGAACCGCTCCGGATGTTTTTGAATCTGTCACGCTTATCTTTCACTGGTGACGGAGAAAACACATCCTTCAGTCGAGTCGGTTTCTCTTTTACGGGCGCCTGCTGTTTTACTTCAGACTCTGCTTGTTCAACCTTATCTTCGATTTCAGGCGTTTCCTCAGTCGTCTCTTCATCGGCAACAATCTCTTCCTCTGCTCTATCCTGAGGCAGTACCTCTTCACTGACGGAGGGCGCTTCCTCTACGGCAGGGTTTTCGCCAGCACCGAAAAGAGCTTCCGCTGCATCCAGATCCGCTTCATCGACATCAGCCTCTTCCGCAAGATTTTCTTCATCTGCTTCCTCTTCAACTGAGGCTGCGATTTCATCTTCAACTAAGTCAGTTTCTTCGACGTCCTCAGTTTCCTCAACAACAACAATCTTCGGTTCAGGTTCAACCGGTTTCTCAGAGATCTTTGGCTCTACTTGAGTCTCCTCCTCTGATACCAGTGCCTCAGCACGGGTCACTGTCTCGTCAGGTACGGGCATGAAGCTCGTTCCATGTTCCGACCTCTGCGGAGTTGGTGAGATTGAACGTGCGGCACCCTCCCTTTTGACAATAAGCGAGTACCGTTTGAGCATGCGGATCAGGTCTTCACGTACTGCCGTCTCAACACCAACTTCCAATTCAAGCTCAAGCGCCTTAGCCCAGCCAGAACCACCGCGATGTTTGATGAGCGGTAAAATTTCACGAAGTGGGATCTCAGTCGCACCCGTTGCATCAGGTTTTACCAAATCCACCATTTCGTTGACAGCATCCTTAGCTTCTGCCAGACTCCATGTATCAAAGGCGGCTCGCCATGCCGCCAGAAAAGCGGTCCTGTCGGTATTCTTCCGGCGATCGATGTCCAATTCGCGGCTTACAATGCTTATGATTTTTGGCTCACGCTTGTAATCGACCATGTCCAGCAGGTCTTTCCATGTTGCGCTGGAACGTCTGCGGAAAATCCTCGTCGTTAGTTTGTCAAATTCAAAACCAGCCTGCGCCTCCTGTTCGTCGAGATAATCCTCAACAAAGCGCCTGATCTCTCCCGCGGGAAGCATCCAGCACTGCGCCATGGAATCCACGAGTTGCCGGATCGCATCCTGGCGATCAAGATCAAGATGGCCATCCCTGACAAATTCATCCGCGCGGCGTACAGCTTCGTCGCGAGCATAATTATCAAGCCGGACCTTGCAGTCTTTTGGTAAATCGGACCATGTGGCCGGAGACAACACTGAATCGGCACGATAGGTTTTTAGCCAAGCTTCTAGCTGGTGTTCCATGTACGGCTCCCTTGGGGATTCGTAGTTGAAAACCGGTTTTCGACTGAAAAGCGATGTTGCCAAAATAATAACAAAATTCTACGCTTCGGGAAAGGACTGATATTGTTATCCGGTACCCTATCCTGTTGTTTAAAATAGCCCGAGTTTCAATTCCATTGTCTTTTCTAGGCAGCTAATTCACGTTGACGGCATAATCTTCCCATTTTCAGGTACTGCTGCAATGCCTCCGAACGCTATATATCTTTGATAATATAACACATACGCCTTTGGCATGGGAATAGCATTCAAGTTTTACGTCAGCGGAGCGAATGACTCACGCTGCACACTCCTTTCGGCACGAAAGGAGCCCTTGCTAACGGCATGCTTCCCAAGCATGCCGTATTTTTATATCTGATAGTGAATAACGAACGTTGTCTACCGATTAACAGGGGTCTACCTTTTCGGATGATCTTCCGACGTCAGAAACCTTTCTTACGCAGAAGTCCAGGTGGAAATACACTTTGGATTCTACTTGTGCTGCTGACCCTGCAACTTCCACAGGTCGTGCAAGCGAGAGACAGGACTGCCAGCGAGTGGCTGAGGATTGTAGCGGAATCCGGGTGGGAAGATCTGGGACAGGTCACCGATTCTCTTGTGGCCACGATTACGAGTACAGAAGAACTCGAGCGAATTGAGCTTGCCTTCTCAGAATCCCGTTCAAGGGTCCGGTCACCCTGGGATGAAATACGTTGGCATAGGCGTTTGGGGATGGCGTCAAGCAGAATCAACGAGGCTTTGGCGGGCAGGAGAGTTGCCGGTTCGCTGATTGAAGCTGATGAATTTGCTTCCCGGGCGGTAGATGATTATCCCTTCCCTTCCGCGATAAAACTGTACGGCGAGATCCTGATCAAAGAAGAGCGATTCTCGGAGGCTGTAGGTCTGCTACTCAGCGGATTTTTAATGACGGATAATCATGACCTCGAAATGACTGCTAAATCCTCCTTCGAACTTTGGGGATCCTCCAAGGAGCGTTGGGAAGATTTCAAAGAAGCCTATAGCACTAACTGGATCAACATGATCGCCCGCAAAGCGATAGCGGATGCATCAATGAAAGGGTCGGATGGGTCCGATTTGTGTGATTTCGAAGGTGATCGCAATGAAGAGTATCCTTTTGCAGTTCTAGTATTATGGGATGAATATCCAAGCGAGACCGGTGCCTCGATATTGCGCGAAATGAACATCTTTCTGCGGAGCAGCCAGATTTCTCATCAGTTCTGTTTCGCCGGAATGGAGCGGAAGTCCGCCGATGGAACCGCCAGCAGGCTCGGAATACCCTGGGATAGAAAGAGCGGGCGTATTTCAGTTACAGATTTGCGGTCTTCAGGAATTGGAGCGCTTCCAGCGTTCGCAGTACTGGACAGTAAAAGCAACATCGTTGCGTTTGCTGCAGGCGAAAATCGGCGTTTGACAGACGTTCTGCGCAGAGTGCTTGAGGATTTGCAGGCCATGAATTCAGATGAGTTGGAAACAGGAGAGTTGAGATGAGCGATAGCGTCAGGAGCAGGCAACTGGAGGAGTTGTTGACAAGTGAAGTTGCACAGGTCGTTCCTTCGGCTATAGATCGGGTGATTATCCCTTGTGGAGCTACTGAGGCACATGGTGCTGCGGGTCTGGGGACAGACACAATAATTCCTGTAGGGATTTCAAACCGAATCGCGGAGCAATTGAACGCTTTGGTCGCTCCCGCTGTTCCCTATGGTGTGCTGAAATCTCTCCGGCGGTACCCCGGTTCCGTCTCTTTGGATCCGGCTACTTACGCTCAATTGCTGTTCGAGATAGGCACAGGCTTACTGGATAGCGGTTTCAGAAAACTGATTTTCATAAATGGTCATTCGGGTAATTTCGACGGCATCAAACAGGCCTGTTTCCGCCTGCATAGAGAACGTGCAGCCCATGCGCTTGCCTACGATTGGTTCAGGGAGCCCGTGCAGGGAGAGGGGTATCCTTATGGTGAAATGGGTGGACACTCAGGAGCAGCAGAGACAGGCCTGGTGCTGGCATTGCGGCCTGGTGCTGCTCCGGAAGGGCGTTGGAAAGACGAAGATGCTGGAACGCTGAACCCGGCGATAACGGCATACCCCGGCCCCTTCCCTATCATCCTCGATAACGAGGGAGCTGGCCTGCCTGACTATGATCCAAAGAAAGCAGAAATCTTTCTCGAGTCTGTCACATCACTCGCCGCATCCAGCTTGAAACGTGTTCTCGACCGCTGGGAGGCACTCGGGCAGTAGTCTTCAGGTTTTAAGTATAAAAAGCGCCCGTCCACAAGGTCGGGCGCTTCTATATCCCTGCAAAGTAGCATCTACTCTAAAGATCCACCTTCATCGTCACTTCCATGACAAACCGCAGTCTGTCAAACTGGAATGGAATAACGATGATTGGTGAATCGATTTTCGTATTTATTGTGTGGTTCTTGCCGACGATAACAGAAGGTATCGAGATGTTAAAAGTCAGCCCTTGGGCAGCCAGTACCGTCTTGGCGCCACCCGCCACGATGTTTGTCAACTCACCGATGCTGTCTTCTACATCTCTCGTGATCTGAAACACTTTGTCGCCCGTCAATGCTGCATACAGTTTCAATGCTGTCTCTTCAGGAAAACTCAAGACGACAGATCCTGAAACGTTTTTTTCCGCAAAACCGATCACTCCGCTAATGTCGCCTTGCGTCTGGAGTTTATCTTTTGTGTACGGCGGTTTTGGTTCTATGGACAACCCCATCATCGTTTCCATCGTGTTTATCGTAGCGTTGATGAATGGGTTGATATATTTCACATCCATTGAAAACTCCGTTTCAACTGTGTCAGCGAGCTAGCCTTCCAGGACTTTCTCGATTTTTTCGAGAAGAACCTGCTTGGTAAACGGTTTGACGATGTAATCGTTAACACCCTCTTTTAGCGCCTGGATGACTTCCTCCTTCGCGCCTTCAGTCGTGATCATGACGATCGGTACATTGGCAAACGTCGGATTGCTTCGGATCTCCTTTACAAGGCTCAATCCATCCATGACCGGCATATTCCAATCAGTCAGAACGAGTTCAATCCCAGCCATGTTCGCCAGTGCTTCCACGCCGTTGGTCGCCTGTACTATGTCCTCAAACCCGGAAGTTTTAAGGTTGTTCTCGACTATGCGGCGCATCGTTGCGGAATCATCCACCACAAGAATCTTCATCTTTAACACTCCTGTTCAATGCGAAACTTTATCACAATTAGAAGTCGACGCCAGCCAAAACGACCGTCAGAGTGTATCCCTCGACGGCGTAATCAAGTTTATGCATATGGGTGTCAGGTAGTGGAACTTCAGCGTCAGATGAAACACTGCCACGCTCCGGGAGGCCTAGTTCGAAAACTGCATCTCCTTCCAGTAATTCGTCAACGAACCTGCCTGCCAAAACGTTGCTCAACTCGGCAATTGCATCCATCACCAGCGATTGGTCAAGTTCGCCTTCGTCCAACATCCCGAACATCATTTCGGTAAGCATTTCGCTCAGTTCCGGAGGAAGCAGGAGGAATATTTCACCCTTAAAAGGGTTAATGATCGGAGTCTTCGCCCAATTTGTCGTTGTACGTGGCGCTGGCACCAATTCATCGGGTAACGGAGGAGTGTCCTCGTTCAGCGGAATTGCCTCTACAAACGCGAGGGTTTCAAGCGATTTGTCCATCGCACGGGCGAGTGCATCCCCAATTCTCTTGTCGTCAATCGCCATTGTTTGTCTCCTCAAGCGAGTCAAGCGTTGAGGCAATGATGGCGGGAGAAATGGGTTTGCTCAAGATGACTGTGGCTCCCTCTTGCCGTAACGCTGCTTCACGGGCCTCATTCCCGGCGCTGGTGATAACAATAACCGGAATGCTGGCATAGGAGTCCGAGGCGCGGATCGCCCTCAGAAACTCAGATCCATCCATCTCGGGCATGTTCAAGTCGGTAAACACAAGACTCACCGATTTGTTACTCATCACCTCAAGCCCCTCAATCCCGTTTCCCGCCTCAAGAAATTCCGCGTCCGGGAGACCTGCGATTTCAACACAACGGCGAATCAACATTCTCGCTGTTGCAGAATCGTCGACGATTAAAATCGTTTTACTCATCTATCAGTCCAGTTAACTGAAAAGTGAACGTTCGACTTTACTGAACTCGTCCATAACAACGAGCATCAGTTCGGAGATATTTTTACTGTCAAGCCTGTAATAGGCCAGATAGCCCTCGTCCAGCGAATATTGTAATGCCTCTGAGCCGACACCAAATCCAGCCATACGTGCAATCAGGTCGGCAATGTGAAGCGCATAAACAAGCGGCCTGTACTCCTCTGGTGCTCGCGATGGATGGTGGTGATCTCTTATCCCTATCGCCAGGGATTCCGGCAAGGTCCAATGAGCTGCGAGTTCCCACCCAACTTGAGCGTGATCGACGCCAATCGTATCGCGTTCCATCTCTGTGAAATCGGCATGCTCGCCAGAATCGAGCCTTCTAATGATTTCGACACTGTGTTTGGATATATGGCCCGACATGATCGCCATGCCAACATCCATCAGCAAACCCGCAGTATATGCCTGGTCCGGCATGACACGCCCTTTCGAAAGCTTGGCCACTTCCCGTGCCGCAAAAGCCGCCTGCAGGCAATGACGCCAGAGTTCGCCTTCCGGACTGTCATAGCCTTCCAGCTCGCCGGTGAGCATCTCGCCGGTACTGGTTTTGATCGCAATGCCAGTCACAAATGATTCCCCGAGATGCAGAACTGCTCGTTGTATGGATGTGATTTCGTTTCCACGATTGAATGCAGCAGAGTTGGCAACCCGGATGATTCGTGCTGTCAGGTAAACATCCTGTTCAATAACAGTTACGACATTCTTCACCGAATGCTTGGGGTTTGCCACAATATTCAGAAGCTTGGTCGCCACTTCGCTGATCATCGGGATATCGCGAATCTGCGCTTCAATGGCCGGGGGTAGATTCATATCTCCCACTCCCCTCGTCCTGGAGACGAGATTGTGCACTTCCCAGTCTCAACAAATAAAGTTACGCTTCTGCTGATCGTTCCCGCCAAATCTTCTCCGATGGCGCCAAGTCTGTACGCCCAGAGAGTCTTTTTAACGGCTAGAATGTTACGTTTTCCAATATTGAAGGTGTTGTTCGGGTCCATGATGCTTGCGCCGCCGGCAAGCTTCACAACGAGTCGGCCTTTTCCATCCCAACCGCATCGACGCATTGCCTTCAACAGCTCAGGTACACCAGTGTCAGCGAAGGAACCCGGCTTTTCCTGTGCTCGCTTCAGGTTAATCGAAGAATCGGGCAGTGCGACATGAAGCAAGCCGGCGCATTTTGTTGCTTTATCGTTAAGCATGACCGCCACACAAGAACCAAGCGCCATGGTTTTTATCACTTGGTCTGGATCTTTTGAGACGGCAAACTCACCGATACCGACGTAAATGGTGTTCATCCCTCAGCCGAGTTTCTTACATGTTTAGGAAAACAGTTTCAGCACTTCTTCGGCAATATTCGTTAAGGGGACGAGGCGCTCAGCGCCACCCCTCAGGTAAGCCTCTTTTGGCATGCCAAATACGATGCAGCTCTCTTCGTTCTGCGCCATCGTTCTTGCTCCGGCATCCCGCATATTTTTCATGGCATCTGCACCATCGTGCCCCATGCCAGTTAGCATCACACCTATCGCGTTTGCACCAACTTCCTTTGCCACTGAATTCATCATTACTTCAACTGATGGCCGATGACCGCAGACTTTGTCCTTCTGATTCAGCTTAATCTGATAAATGCCACCACTACGTTTGATTTCCATGTGGTAGTCGCCCGGTGCAACCAGAATTCTGCCAGAAAGCACACGGTCTCCATTGGACGCTTCCATGACTTCCATTGCACACTCTGTGTTCAAACGATCAGCAAACATCTTGGTGAAACCAGAGGGCATATGCTGTACGATCACGACACCTGGAGTGTCCGCGGGGAAACGCGTGATCACTTTCCTGATAGCCTCCGTGCCACCCGTGCTTGCGCCAATTGCGATTACCTTATCGGTCGATTCTGCAAGTGCGCGACTGCTCTTCAATCGGGCAACCGGTTCGGCATTTCCCTTATCGCGTTTCCAATGTGAAACATCCACCTTCGCGACTGCTTTTACCTTCTCGCGCAACTCCTGAAGCATGATGTTCAGACCACGGGCGACGTCCGTGCTGGGTTTTGTGACGAAGTCAACTGCGCCTGCTTCCAACGCTTCGAACGTGATCTGTTTTCCACGTTGAGTCAGAGCCGACACCATGAGTACAGGAAGCGGGTGTTGCGGCATCAACCTCCGCAGAAAATCGACTCCATCCATCCTCGGCATTTCTACATCGAGCGTAAGTACGTCGGGTTTTAGCTGTACAATTTTGTCTCGCGCCACATAGGGATCCTGAGCGGTCCCGACAACCTCTATCTGCGGGTCCATATTCAAACCTGAAGAAAGAATCTCGCGCACGAGAGCGGAATCATCGACGACCAGAACGCGTACCTTGTCACCAACCATTATCCGTTTCTCCGATAAACCGCAGGCTTCACATAACTGAACAATTCGTTTGTTCGTCCGAGTGTCTCTGAATGTCCGATGTAAAGGAATGATTCGCTGTCCATATGTTGGTAGAAACGAGCGATCAATCCATCTCTTGTTGGTCGATCGAAGTAGATCATCACGTTTCTGCAGAAAACGAAATGGAACTTTCTCTTAAACGGAAAATCCGTGCGCATGAGGTTGAGTCTGCGATGCACTACCATTTTCCGGATTGTATCCTTCACCTGCCAACGGCCATCTGGAAGCTTTTGCATGTATTTGTTACGATAGACTGCCGGAAGGTGCATGACGTTTTCGGAAGTGTAGATTCCTGCTGCTGCTTTCTCGAGGGAAGTAACGGAGATGTCCGTTGCCAGAATGCCAATTTCCCAACTCGCGTATTCAGTTCCAAGTATTTCCCTGATGAGCATCGCCAAAAGGTATGACTCCTCCCCCGAGGAACAGCCGGCGATCCATATTCTTAATTGTTTCTGGCCCCTGGCGCGTTGGCGATCCAGCCATTCAGGAAGGGATATCTCGATAAAGTGTTCGAAGTGATCCGACTCCCTCCAGAAAAAGGTGTGGTTTGTCGATATGCGGTCAACAAGCGTGGATAACGATTTCCCTGTTTGATCAGTCGTCACGTAGTTATAGTATTCAGAGAAAGTGTTAAACCCTTTTTCCCTCAGGACTTTATTCAGCCGCCCCACAACCAGAGCACGTTTCTGATCCGTCAGGTTAATCCCGAAAGATTTGTAGACCAAGTTGCGGATCTGCTCAAACTCCCGGTCGTTCAGAGTAAGTAATTCTGCCAAATTTTAACCCCTTTGTTCGCTGCTTGGTTCACCAGAATATTCGGATGGCTCATCCAAGTTTTCTGTAGTCACAGTATCTTCCTGTTGTTCTTCACTTTGAGTGAACCCTATGTGTGCATCTGGATACCAATCCGAGCTGCGAATTTGATCTACTTTCGCAATAACCAGCTCGCCGGTAGATGAGTTGAACAGGACTTTTCTTCCCTGACGACCCCCTATTTCCTGCCCGGCGATTGGTATTCCGTAATGTTCCAACAACCGGACTGCCGCTTCCACATTGTTTCGCCCTATCTCGGCCTGATTCCCATCGGCATCTTCTGGCGTTGCACCACCTATTACATGGGCTTCAATCTTGTCTACCCTCGAACCTGCGTGGTGGAACAGCCTGATTAGCTGCATCATGGCTGGACGTGCATAGAGAGCAGTAGGCTGTACCTCGGGGGAAAGCCAGGGATAGACAAAATGGTTCATCCCCCCGGCCTTCTTCTCGCGGTCGAAGAATGTTACAGCTACACTGGTTCCCAAAACCGCAAGGATCATGGTAGGGTCAGCGGTGAAGAAGATGTACCCTGGCTTCAGGATGTACTCACGCAGTCCGGATCGGTCCATCGTTCAGGCGTTTACCTCTCGCGAAAATGGTAGAGGTGGATCATGTCCTTCGTGCTTGTGTTCTGGCCTGTATATGACGTTGTGCCAAGCCTTGAAACAAGCGGCCGTTTACTCTGCGCTCGCGGATCCGGCTGCTTTCTCGATCTCTTCATCGTAAAGTAAACGCTGAATGTCAAGAAGGATTTTGACTTCCTGTTCCACCTTCCCGAGACCCTCGATATACTGGCTACCCTTGCCTTTATTAACCTGGGGCGGGTGTTCGATATCATTGTCCGGGATATTGATGACTTCCGACACGGAATCCACAATCAGGCCAACAACAGAGTTGTCCAGATTGACAACGATGATACAGGTCCGCTCGTCATACTCGCGCTCGAGCATTCCGAAGCGAAGGCGAACATCTACCACGGGAATCACCTTCCCGCGAAGGTTGATTACGCCCTTAATATAGACCGGCACGTCTGGTACTTCTGTGACACGTTGAATGCCGATGATTTCGGTTACAAAACGGATCCCAAAGCCGTATTCTTCCTCACCGATCTTGAAGGTGAGGTATTTCCCCAGCTGGGTATCCTCTTCCTCCTCCATCAGATCTTCATGCTTAACGTCCAGTTCATCGCTCATGAGAGTCTCCCCTCGAAATGTATTGTCAGTCTTCTTTTTTCGCTTCCACTACTTCGGCTGGCTGATCATCAGCGGATTTCTTGCCGTTTCCGCCCTTACTGCCACTTTTGTCCTTTTGACCTTCTTGCAGGGTCTCGACATCCACAGTCACCTGCAGGCTCGGACTGATCTGTTCCGCAAAGGAAATAGTCCCGGCGACATCCAGAATCAGGCTGATATCGCCGTCGCCGAGGATCGTGCAACCGGAGATGCAGGGGTGGTTGCCGATATACTCGGAAAGCCCTTTGATAACAATCTGCTGCTGACCAAGGAGCTCATCGACAAAGAGGCAAATAACTCGCCCCTCATCCTCGACGATCATGATAATTCCTTCGGTCAACGGTGGACGTGACTTTCGGTTGATATCCAGAAGTTCGTGCAAACGGATGACTGGGAACAGGTTTTCGCGTACGCGTATTATCTCCTGTCCGTCCATTGTTTGTGTGATCATGTTGGGAGTGACCTGCAATGATTCACGAATTGTCGTGATCGACAACGTGTAGCGGTCGTTTCCAACTCTAAATATCATGCCGTCTATAATGGCCAAGGTCAGCGGTATGCGAAGTGTGAATACGCTCCCCCCGCCCGGTGTTGAACGGATATCTATCTTCCCACGGATGTTCTCGATGTTTCTCCTGACAACATCCATTCCAACGCCACGTCCAGAAACATCTGTAACCTTTTCAGCGGTTGAAAAACCTGGCAGAAAGATGATTTGCCAAATTTCATCATCACGATACTCGGAAGGATCCTTGTCCAGCAGTCCGCGCTCGATAGCCTTGTTAAGGATTCTCTCCTTATTCAAGCCGCGTCCATCGTCCACGATGTTGATCCAGACTTCGCCGCCAACGTATTTGGCTTCCAGGGTAAGTGAACCTGTTGGTCCCTTGCCTGCAGCAACACGGTCATCCGGGGTCTCGAGTCCGTGATCAATTGCATTGCGGATGATGTGGACAAGCGGGTCGGTAATCTGCTCGATGACCGTTTTATCAACTTCTGTCTCTTCACCGATGATCTTAAGATCGACCTTTTTCCCGGCTTTCTGCGATAGATCACGTACGAGCCGGACCATTCTTCGAAACGTGCCGGAGAGTGGGGTCATTCGAATGGACATCGAGATGTCCTGCAGGTCTCGAGTAATTTTGTCAAGCTGCATGACAGCTTTCTCAAAACGGTCCATTGGGATATCAACGTCTTTCAGATCGGGATTCTGCGCAACCATGGCTTCGCTGATCACCAATTCGCCGACGAGATCCAGAAGGACATCCAGTTTCTCAACATCCACACGCACCGACTGCCTCTGTTGGGTTGAGGCTTTTTTTGTATCATCAGCCCCAGCGGAATCTTTGGTCGGTTTTGCAGATGAAGTTGGCTTCGCTACAGATTTTGGTGCAGGTTTCTCTTGTTGAACAACCGGTGGCTCAGCCTCTGGTTCCGGTTCAACTATAGCGACTTCTTCTACGGACTCCGGCTCTGTGGAAGGTGTGGGTTCAGCTTGTTTTTTAGGTTTCACGAGAGTGGTGCCGGTATAATCCTCAAGCAGGTGAAGCAATCCTGGTGTCGCGGGTATATTAGCGGACTTACCGTTTCCCACCCCGATTAGTGTGCTGCGCAGAAAATCGATAATCTCCAGGATGTGATTGATGACTTTGCTGGTAGGTTCCAACTGACCTTCTCGGAACAAATCAAGAACGGATTCAGCACCATGGCTAAGCTTCTCCATGTCCCCGTAACCGAGAAATCCCGAGTTTCCTTTGAAGCTGTGAAAAGCTCTGAATGCTTGCTGAATTTGTTCCGAATCGTCCGGCTGTTTCTCAAGGCCGAGGAGTGCCTCTTCGGCTTTCTCGAGCTGCTCGCTGCCTTCATTAACAAACGTCGCTACCATCTCGGGCGAAATCGTTAACTGGAAATCTTCCAGGCTCATGGGTGCTTCAACCGCAGAAGTTTCCTCGGCAGGTTCGGGTTGCTGATCTGCTTCAGATGCAGACTTAACTTTTGCCGCAGGTGGCGCCTCAGTCTCTTTGGCAGGTGCTGTGTCGCCACCACTCTTTAGCACTTCAATGGCCAGCCGAATCTCTTCTTTTATCTCGGCCGCTTCTTCCTCTTTGCCGTGGTCATGGTATTCTGTTTCGATTTGATCAAGCAGTGAACGCAGGAAATCACAACTGCGGTTCATCAGGTCAATATGATGGCTTTGAAGTTGACCCTCGCCTTTGCGGAACATATCAAGAAGCGTTTCTGCTTCGTGAGTCAATCCGCTTATAGTCGTCAGATCGAGAAATCCAGCACCACCCTTCAGAGAATGGAACAGCCTGAAGACGGTGTTGATCATTTCAAGATCCAGTTCACCTTCATTCTCGGCTGACTGTTCTAGTTCGATGATCAGTGGCTCAGCCTCATCGATCATCTCCCGGCCTTCTTCAATGAAGCCGAGGAGAATTTCCCGTTGTTCGTCGTCTTGTCCGATATCGTAGCTCACGCAGACCTCACGCTTCACATCGGTGGAATTTCTTAGAATACACTCAACAACTTCGTCCTATGAAAAACACAGCTAAGAAACAAATATAATACACGCATGACAGTACTATATTATACCAAAAATACCGAAATAAACCCAGTTAAGAATTATAATTTGAATGTTTGTCAGCCTTTATTAAGCAGCAGTAGATTCAATTTTTCTCTAGCTTTCGAGATATTTTCTGTGCTAACTATAAAGAGGTTAACACTATTATAAGAATAACGCAAACGATTCGTGTTGGCTTTGGGAGTTTTCATGCTCTGGAGGTGCAGCCGGTGCCTACCTCCCCTGTATCTATTCTGTTCGATGTTTGAAATGCATTCGGCGGAAATTATTGCTTATCTGAAAGTATACAGCTTGTCCGTTGGCAGAAGTGAGTCGGGAATGAGCTCTTCCAGACTTTCTGCCGAACCACTCTCGCAATCCGAGTCAAGCCTGTTGCCTTAATAACGTCGATTCAATAGGTTTGTCTATACCAAAAAAAAGAAAGGGACGACATGTACAGGATAGAAACCAGCGTTGATTTGAAGACTCTCGTCTTGCTGCTGTTTGGCACCCAGGATGAAACAGAAGCAAAACAGATGCGCATCGAAATGAACCATCGTTTGTCAGAGATGGACGAAAGTTGGTCACTGATTTTTGATCTGTCTGAATTCGAGGGAACGCTTAATAAGGCCCCCAAAGAGCAGACACGGCTAGCGAAAATTGTTGGTTCAACCTCGCTTCGGAGGAAATTCATTATCCGCTCCAAGGATTCGGAATTGAACAGTTCGCTCGAAAAGGGCGCCTCACTGACGGTTGCCGCTAGCTTCGAACAAGCATGGGAACACGTTGGCGGATTGCCCAGAAACATTACATTAGCGCCTCCCTGGAAAGGTGCGAATTACCCTGCTAACAACGCATTGCCTCGCTAGAGACGTATGAATGGAAATGCTAAATAAGAGTAAAATGGATTTGCGTACTCTATTTTTGGAGATTACACTATTTGGATTGGGTCATTCAGGGTTTATATTAGTTTAACCTGAGTGGCATGGAAGAATTTTCGATTTACGAGTATAAGTTTGACCTCTCGAGGAAAGTCAACGAAACTGGCTCTTCAGAGAATTATCAAGCCAGAGTTGAGAAAGGGCATATAATGGGCATGAAACAGGGAATTCCGCCAAAACGTTTTACTACGGGGCAGATAGCAGGGCATTGCCACGTAACGCCTGAGACCGTAGCGAACTGGATTAAGGCCGGACGGTTGAAAGCTAGCACGACTCCCGGCGGCCACTATCGTGTCAATATTGACGAGTTGGTCAGGTTCTGTCAATCGCACGGTTTCGAGGTGCCTGTAGAGTGGGAAACCTTCGCCTCCCCCCCCACTGTGCTCGTCATTGATGATGATCCGGATCTGTTGAGAGCCCTCATTCCGAACCTCGAAGCACCGGGACGTAGAGTCGTTGGTGCAGATGATGTTGCACACGCTGGTATGTTGTTGATGAAATATCGGCCCGATGTTGTCATCCTCGACCTCCATCTTCCGGGTACGGACGGCATCCGCATTGCCTCAATCCTGAGAAAAGAGGTTCAGCTTTCGGGTACCCGCATCATCGTCCTCTCCGGCTACATCGATGAGGTTGTACAAGAGGCGATGAAAGATCTCGATGTGGCGCACTATGTGAACAAACCGCCCGACTTCGACGACCTCTCCCGTCTTGTGGAGAATCTGTTGAATACTCCCAGGAAAATGACGACTGGCAGTGAGTGATTTCAGCTTACTATACATGATCTCGCCGGTTCAGACTCGAATGAGTTTGAACCGGTTTTTATTTGAATGCTTGGCTTTGAAAGGGTACATTCACCTTCCGGAGGTAAGGCTTATACTTTGAAAAACAGGAACTCTATGGATCGACCACTGGGAAAAGTCCTGATCGCAAACCGTGGGGAAATCGCAGTACGGATTATCCGTGCTTGTCGCGAAATGGGCGTCTACAGCGTAGCCGTTTTCTCCGAGGCTGATCGCAGTGCCATGCACGTTCAATTGGCGGACGAGGCTTGTGAAGTTGGCCCACCTCCCGCCTCCGAAAGCTATCTTAAAATTCCGAACGTTCTTCTCGCCGCTAAACTGAGTGGTGCGGATGCAATACATCCCGGCTATGGCTTTTTGTCAGAGAACCCGGAGTTTGCGGAAGCGGTGCTCGAAGCGGGATTAATCTGGATTGGTCCTCCTCCATCAGCGATCCGATCGATGGGCAGTAAAACGGAAGCCCGAGCCATCATGCAGAAAGCTGGGGTTCCAGTTGTTCCCGGTACTGCGGGTGGAGTTGAATCGGCGGAACAAGCCAAAGAGTTCATTCAGGAACACGGTTTCCCCGTTCTGATTAAAGCAGCGATGGGTGGCGGCGGTAAAGGAATGCGCATTGTGCGCGAGGCTGCAGAGCTTGGCCCGGCATTAGAAGCGGCACGCCGCGAATCGCTGAGTGCATTCGGGAGTCCACTGGTCTATCTGGAAAAACTGATCGAACGTCCACGTCATATTGAATTTCAGGTTTTTGCGGATGAGCATGGGAATGTCATCCACCTCGGCGAACGCGAGTGCTCCATTCAGCGCAGACATCAGAAGGTGGTTGAGGAATCACCCAGCCCGATCATGACAGAAGAACTGCGACAAACCATGGGTGAATCGGCCGTTGAGGCAGCCCGAGCTGTTGGGTATGTCGGCGCTGGAACGGTCGAGTTCCTCGTGGATGGCGAAAGCAACTATTACTTCCTCGAGATGAACACACGCCTGCAAGTCGAGCACCCTGTGACCGAGATGGTTACCGGGGTTGATCTCGTGCAGCTTCAAATCGAGGTGGCAAAAGGTAAACCTCTTCCGATAAAACAGGAGGATGTGGATTTCCGCGGGCATGCCATCGAAGTGCGCATTTACAGCGAGGATGTTCTAAACAATTTTCTCCCCTGTACAGGCCACGTGCGCTACCTCCGGCCACCTGATGGGTTTGGGATTCGCGAGGACAGCGGGATTCGCGAGGGCGACGAGATCTCGATCCACTACGATCCGATGATCAGCAAGTTGATCGCATGGGCGCCAGATCGGTCCACCGCCATTAAGAGAATGCGGCGTGCACTTCAGGAGTATCGGATTACCGGAGTCCGCACGACGATTCCTTTCGGTCTGCTAGTCATGAACAATGAATCTTTCCAGCGGGGTGAATTCGATACTTCGTTCGTTGATCGAGAATTTGATGTCGATCATTTAATTGCGCGCGAGCGTTCGTGGCAGGAGATTGCGGCGGTTGCTGCGGCCTGGAGACGACATTATCTGAAAGCGTGGTCCACGGTAGAGCACGAATTCGACAGTTCCTCGATGAACAATAATTGTCCTGCGAATTGGAAAAAGGCTGGTCGAAGGAGGGTTGTCCGTTGAACAACAACTCGCAACATGACAGCGGAAAATACGTTGTTGAAATAAACGGTGAAATTTATGAGGTTTCTTTCTCCGGTGAACTGGGGAAAGTCACTGTTAATGATAAAACGTTAGCCCTGGATATGCAGCCCAAGTCGGTACCCGATCATTTTTCAATGCTTCTCGGTGGAAAAAGTGTGGTCCTCGCTGTGGAATCCACGGAAGATGCGAGCAAATACCGTGTCCACGCGGGAGGTTATGATTTTGATGTTGATGTAGCTTCGTCCCGCGAAGCCTATTTGCGAGAATTTCTCAGGGCCGCCGGGGTTGGAGTAAAGCAGGGTCGGGTAGTTGCGCCGATGCCCGGCTTGATCATCAAGCTGGAAGTCGAAATCGGACAGACTGTTGAGCTTGGACAGGGAATCCTGATCATGGAAGCAATGAAAATGGAGAACGAGATCAAAGCGCCGGTTAAAGGCGTGTTGAAATCTATCCATGTAAATACTGGAGAAGCAGTCGAAAAAGGCAAGCTTCTCTTCGAAATCGAATAACAGAACTCTCATCCGACCATAAAACCTCCTCTTTTGTTGTGTTCACATTCATGAGCGTAAGTGTCGCCTGATTCCAAATTGACCCTGGAGGAGCATTTCTCAATAAATCCCACTCTCGAGCATCATTTCGCATGTTAATTTAGGATAACCAAAGATTCGTACCTGTAACAGGTGGACCCTACCATGGAAGTTGTTGCTAATCCAGAACATGCGAAAAAACTTGAGTCGATCGGGCTGACCAATCTGGGCAACGTGTACTGGAACCCGGGTGCGTCATTCCTATATGAGCAGGCTGTCAGACGTCGCGAAGGATTGATTTCGCACCTAGGACCTCTTGTTGTCCGCACCGGCCAGTACACAGGTCGCAGCCCCAAAGACCGCTTTATCGTCAAGGATGAGGTGAGCAGGGACAAGGTTAACTGGGGCTCGGTGAATGTGCCGATCGAGCCCGAGAAGTTCGACAACCTCTTCCGCAGGCTTCAGGCCTATGTGCAGGGCAAGGACCTCTTTGTCCAAGACGCCCATGTGAACGCAGACCCGAAGTTTCAGAAACCGATCAGAGTGATTACGGAAACCGCGTGGCACAATCTTTTCGCGCGTAACATGTTCATACGCGGCCACGATCCGGGTTACTATCACGAGCCGATCTTTACCGTCCTTAACCTTCCCCACTTCAAGGCCATCCCTGAAATTGACGGGACCAACAGCGAGGCGTTCGTCATCATCAGTTTCGCCAAGAAGATGGTCATCATCGGCGGAACTCATTACGGCGGCGAGATTAAAAAATCCATCTTCAGCGTTATGAACTACATGCTGCCAGAAGAGGATGTTCTTACGATGCACTGCTCTGCAAACGTTGGCCCGAATGGAGATGCAGCCCTATTCTTCGGCCTCTCTGGCACGGGAAAGACGACGCTTTCAGCGGACCCGAAGCGCAGGTTGATTGGTGATGATGAACATGGTTGGTCACCGAACGGGGTGTTCAACATGGAGGGCGGCTGCTACGCCAAGGTGATTAACCTTTCGCCGGAAGCTGAGCCGGAAATCTACCAGACGACGAGAATGTTCGGCACGATCCTTGAGAACGTAGCGCTGGACGTCAACACTCGTCGTATTGATCTTGACGACAACTCCTTGACCGACAATACACGCGCCTCGTACCCCCTAACCCACATCCCGAACATCGTTCCCGAGGGGTATGGGCCGCACCCGAAGAACATCATGTTCCTTACAGCGGATGCCTTCGGGGTATTGCCGCCGATCAGCCGATTGACAAAAGCACAGGCGATGTACCACTTCATCAGCGGCTACACGAGTAAACTGGCGGGCACTGAGCGTGGGGTTACAGAGCCGCAGCCGGCATTCAGCACCCTGTTCGGAGCTCCCTTCATGCCACTGATTCCCCAGCGTTATGCCGAGATGCTTGGCGAGCGTATGGAGCAGCATGATGCCAAGGTCTGGCTTGTGAACACGGGTTGGACCGGCGGTCCGTTCGGCGAGGGTCATCGCATGGAGATCAAGTACACACGCGCAATGGTAAACGCTGCGCTTGAGGGTAAGCTCGATAGCGTCGAATTTAAACAGGAACCAATTTTTGGATTGAGCATTCCAGCTGAGGTACCCGGTGTGCCAAGTGAAGTGCTGAATCCCAGGGTGACCTGGAAGGACAAAGCGGCTTACGATAAAATGGCGATAGAACTCGCCAAGAAATTCCATGAGAACTTCAAGAACTTCAAGGCCGATTCGGATGAAACGATTCGTAACGCCGGGCCACTTGAAGGACGTTGAATGTCAGGAGGATGGTTCATGCAGGATAAAATTGGTATTGCTGCGGGAATCGTCTGGCGTTTTATGAACCAGAACGGTTCCACGACTGTATCGCAGTTGAAAAAGAGTGTGCAACTTACCCCTTCGATGGTGGATCGTGCGATCGGCTGGTTGGCACGCGAAGGCAAAATTGAAGAGGTTCAGCAAGGGAAATCTGTCGTGCTGAAAATCATTGAGTAGTCTTCGCGAAAGACTGATGCAACAAACGTGAATTTCAGCTTCGGTTGAGGTTCACGTTTTTATTGTGCATAAGGTTATGGTTAGTTCGGATCGAGCCGGCGGCCTTTTGCCAGCACAGTGACAGGATTTGATTCCAGCCAAGCCTCTCCACTGCGGCCGGGATCAACTTCAAACCAAAGGGCGTCTGCGCTGGAACCGGGCGAAAAATGACCTAAGTCTGAAAATCCAGCCGCTTTGGCTGGTGAGCTGGTCATTGCCCTAAGGGCCTGCTCCAGAGTTAGCTCCTCCCCTGGCATACCATCGTCGTTCTCGCGGGGTGAAAGAGCCGCCCAGAGACACTTCCGCGGATCGGGACTGACAACGGGCCAATCGGAACCGAGTACCAGCCGGTCCTCGTCGGTGAGCAGTGATTTTTGTGGATAGGCCCAGTGGGACCGTTCAGCACCAAGTCGCTCGAAAAGCATTTGGCTGTCTTCTGTCCGATGGAGCGGCTGAATGGACGCCAGCGCACTACATCTCCTTACAATCTCAAGGCCAACTTCGTCGATATGCTGGATGTGCTCGATTCGGTGAGGCTGCTCTACTGTCGGGAGTTTTCCCAGCAACTCGCCAACCCAGCGAACCGCCTCGTCGCCGATGGCATGTATCGTCTGCGACCATCCGGCAGCAACTGCACCCTTAAGAAATCTGGCATATCGGTCCAGTTCAGGAACGGGCGCGCCTCTTTGTCCAGGTCGATCTGAGTAGTCTTCCAGCATCCACGCGCTTCTGCTTCCGAGTGAGCCATCAACGAAAGTTTTAACCCGAAAACGTTTCAGGTTCGGCAAATCCGTCTTTGATTCAGGCAGCAACGAGAGGTCCAGTTCCAAAGACCGGTACCAGTTCTCGACGCGGATAGGGAAATCTGGATCTCCCTGAAGTTTCAGCAATTGAGGCCAGGCAGAATTGTCGCTGGCATCGCTGACTCCGTGGATTCCCAGATTAAACAGGTACTGCGCAGCTCGTTTCAGCCCATCACGCTGATGTTCTTTCGTCTCCCTGGGTATCCTCTCCTCAGCCCACCGAGTCGCATTTTCGTGCAGTAGGCCGATGGGATTGCCTTCACTATCCAGTTCCTGCCACCCACCTTCAGGGAATACCGTCTTTCCTGTGATGCCAAGTTCCTCGATGGCCTCTGTGTTTACAAAAGCCGAATGGTAATCCCGTGTAAGTATGAGTGAAGGATGCCCTTTCGTCGCCGATCGCAAATCTTGATGGGAGGGCCATGCATTCTCATGCAGACCGATAGCTATAATCCAACCAGATGAGGAAAGGGTTGCCCTGTTTAACGTGTCGAGGACGCTTGCGGATGTTCTGCACTCCACGAGCGACGTGCGCGAGAGGAGCTGTCCTCCGAGGTCAAGATGGAGGTGTGCATCGAAAAACGTTGGCAGCATAACACCACCGGGTAGACGTAGGATCTCCGTTCCAGCGGGTGGATCATGGCTTAGCTTATCGCCCTGCCCCACCGCCAACACACGCCCCTCATCGACGAGAAGCTCACTTCCCGCCTCTTCCCAGCTCATCCCCGGCGTCCAGACTTTGGCGCCTGTTATCAGCAATCTACTCACGCCTACCACTCCGTCTCTAACAGAAACTTACGGGCGTTTGCGATGTCCGTTACGGCGACTCTGTCTACTTTCATCGGAGGAACCAGTTTTCGAAGCGATGATTGAAGTTTTTCGATCACTTTGGACGGTTTATCAGGCCTGCGCATGTCCACGGCCTGGGCTGCAGCAAGGACTTCAATCGCCAGAACGTCTGTTGCGCGGTCCATGATTTCAAAAGCCTTGAAACCGGCCCATGTTGCCATGCTGACGTGATCCTCTTTCCCGGCGGAGGTTGGAATCGAATCGACCGAAGCCGGATGCGCTAGAGTCTTGTTCGCGGAAACGAGGGCTGCCTGTGTTACCTGATGGATCATAAATCCGCTGTTCAGTCCTCCCTGCTCGACAAGGAACGCGGGCAGTCCGCTGCTGACCGGGTCTGTGAGCAGATAAGTGCGCCGTTCCGATATGTTGGCCAGTTCTGCGCCAGCAATAGCGAGCTGATCAGAAACGAAGGCTATTGGTTCTGCGTGGAAGTTTCCGCCGGAAATGACTTCCCCCGAATCAGCAAAGACGATCGGGTTATCGGTGACTCCGTTGATCTCTGTTTCAAGTACCGGTTTTGTCGCATGCACGATATCCCAGACAGCACCGTGAACCTGTGGAGCGCACCTTAGCGAGTAAGGGTCCTGAACACGACGTTTGGATTCCGGGCTTTTCAAAATCTGACTATTCTTCAGCGCTCGTCGAATTCTTGCAGCGGAGAACTTAGCTCCTTCGTGCCCTCTGACTTCATGGATTCTGGCGTCATAGGCACTGGTCAATCCCGCCACTCCATGCAATGTCCATGCACAGGCCAGGTCTGCAGCCTTTGCAAGCCTTTCGAGCCGTACCCACGCTGCCACAGCGAGCGCCGTTGAAACCTGAGTTCCGTTGAGAACGCTGAGTCCCTCTTTGGGACCAAGGGTGATGGTCGATATTCCTGCCTTCTTCATGGCTGCGAGGCCGGACATCCTTCTGCCTCGATAAAAGGCCTCTCCCTCTCCAATCATTACCAGTGCAACGTGCGCCAACGGTGCGAGGTCGCCTGAAGCTCCCACGGATCCATGAGCCGGGATCACCGGTATAACGTCCGAATTCGCCATATCAACGAGTGTCTGAACCACCACTGGGCGGCAACCGGAATATCCCTTTGAAAGGGCGTTTGCCTTCATAACGAGAATCATACGGACGACGCTTGCAGGCAATGGCGAGCCTACACCGCAAGCATGACTCCGAACGAGATTCACCTGGAGGGTTTCGAGCTGCTCAGGGGTAATCCGAACTTCACTGAACTTGCCGAATCCGGTATTGACGCCGTAGACGGCATCGCCACGCTTGATGATCTCCTGAACCGTTTTATGGCTGCGATTCATAGCTTTGACAGCGGACTTCGCAACACTGACATTCGCGCTTTTCAAAGCCACCAGTTCGAGTTGCTCGATGGTCAGACCTTCTCCACGAATCGTCACATTTTTGACAGTTTTTCCTTCGTCCATCGTCTCCATCTCTCCTTTTGCAACACCACCTCTCCGTGGTACGTTTAGGCGCTAGGAATGTACACCGTAAGATCGCTCCGGCCAACCGGCCCAGAGTGCACCCGGGGCGACAAAGAACGGCAACTGGGAGGATGGTATGAGTGTGGTCCTGAACGGCCGCGGTCTGACCGTTGATGATGTAGTCCGAGTCGCTCGACACCGTGAACCTGTAGAGCTTTCAAGCGAAGCCCTCGAGAAAATCGCCCACTGCCGCAGATTTCTTGAGAAAAAGGTGGCTGACGGCGAAATCATGTACGGCGTCAACACCGGTATCGGAGAGTTTTCAGAAATAGCGCTGGATGAAGACCAAACACGTCAATTCCAGCGCTATCTCGTTTACAACCATGCGGCCGGCATCGGCGAGCCTCTCGAAGAGGAAGTTGTCCGCGCTGCGATGGTAAGCCGAATCAACGTCCACGCACATGGCAATTCGGCTTGCCGCCCGGAGATTCCGCTCACATATGTTGCGATGCTGAATGCTGGTGTCACTCCGGTCGTCTGCGATCATGGATCTGTTGGAGCGTGCGGCGACCTCGCCCCCATGTCGCAGATTGCACTCACTCTGCTCGGAGAGGGCGAAGTGTTTCTGGACGGTAAAAGGATGCCGACCCGAGAGGCGTTTGCCGCAAAAGGAATAGAGGTGCCTGGACTGGAAGTACGTGATGGCCTTGCCGCAATCAACGGGAGCAACCTCATTACAGGAACGGCATGCCTCTTGATCCACGACATAGAGCGTTGGTTCAAGCAGGCGGAAATTGCAGCGGCGATGAGCATCGAGGCGCTTAAGGGAAATATGAAACCCTATGATGAGCGCCTGCATAAAATCCGCGGGTTCAACGGCGCGGTGGTCTGTACTCGAAATATCAAGCGTGTGATTGAGGGGTCCGATCTCTTGACCGGAAAAATGAAGGTCAAGGTGCAGGACGCCTATTCCATGCGAAGCACACCCCAGGTGATCGGTGCGGCTCGTGATCAACTTCGCTGGACCAGGGAACAAATCGAAATCGAGCTGAACGGAGTCGGCGACAACCCGATCTTCCTCCCCGACGAAGGAGTTGTACTCTCGGGCGCAAATTTTCAGGGAACGCCGGTGAGCATGCCGCTGGATGTTCTCGGGGCGGCTGTTACAATGGTTTCCGTTCTTTCCGAGCGGCGGCTGAACCGACTCCTCAACCCCGCACTCTCCGTGGGTCTCCCGGCATTCCTGACAAAGGGCGCCGGGATGTATTCGGGACACATGCTGAGCCAGTACACCGCGGACATGCTGATAGTCGAGCAGCGCACCCTCTCCGCTCCGGCATATGTTCAGTCGATTCCAGCAGCTGCAGATCAGGAAGATTTCGTCAGCATGGGCTGGAACAGCGCGCTTAAGTCTCGTACGATCCTCCACAACGCTTTCGGAGTGCTGGGTATCGAGTTTATCGCCGCTACTCAAGCGCTCGATTTTCGTGAATTTGAGCCCGGCGTTGGTACTCGCGCGGCACACGCTGCTGTTCGTGGAGTCGTGGAGCATCTGGATATCGACAGGCCACTCTTCAAGGACCACAACTCAATGCGGGATGCCGTCAGGGAGTTGAACGTATTGAAGAATGTCGAAAAGGAGATTGGTGAACTCGAGTCCAGTTGACGCCGATCCGGTGTCTCACTGCCATCCGTAGTCGACGCCGAGCAGGTCGTAGAGTTCCCTGTTCAGGGGCCTGAAATAGTCTTCCATAAATACCCTCATCTCTTCGGGGATGGGGGATTTATAGTTACCGGCGTTATGAGCTTTAAAATCGCTCAGCGGGTACTCTGGTAAACCGAGGAATGAGACGGTTTTTTCGTATACAGATTTTGGGTCGCTGAAAAACTCATCACTGCTGAAGATGAGAAGCTGTTCCCGTGGGAAATAGCTGGACCAACGTCTCAACTGTTCCGCATAGTGTCCGCGCAAAAGGTAGCTTTTTCGATAGTGTCGCTCGCTCCAGTACTCGGGATTTTCGAGGACACGCTTGTGCTCCTCCTCCATCCACGTCAATTCATCACGTACCGCCTCTTCAAACGACCTGGTTTCACGGTTCTTTCGTTTTTCGTGCTGGTAATGGGAAAAGGCGCGATCAATGGGATTTCTCAGGATTGCGACCAATTTTGCGTCAGGACGATAGGAGTGTATTCGGCCGGGCGCGTTCGTGTCGAAGATGTAGTTGGTTGACCCTTCGCCCGTGATATTTCTCCCACCATTCGGGCAATCGCCTGCAGCATCGGAAGCAAATGGAAACCACCCCTCGTAATAAAAGCGGCTGTGACGATAATGCTGATCGAAGTAGTGAAATTCTTTTCCGAGTGGCGAATGAACGCAGTGATGCTGAGCCAGGTATTCGAAAAGTGATGTCGTGCCGGATTTTTGCGCCCCGATCAAAAAGAATTCGGGTTTCATCATTTCGCGACCGAGAACCGCGTTGACATATCGCCAGCAGTAAACCAACGTTCTCATCCAGCCTTCTCCTCGCCGATATCAGTCCGTTCGAATTCAAGCACTTTTGCGGGCGAGCTAATGTAGGCATTTCGCTCCCCGGGTTCCATTTCATCGGGTTTGCCTGTCACGAAAAGATATCAAAAACACCCCGCCGGGATTCATTTCCTGACAGGGCGAATATTAGTAAATCAAATCAGTTTATTTCGCGTATTCAACCGCTCTGTGTTCGCGAATGACAGTCACCTTGATCTGGCCCGGATACTCGAGCTCTTCCTCAATCTTCTCTGCAATATCATGAGCCAGGGCATCCGCCAATGCGTCCGAAATCTTTTCGTTTTCCACAATGATTCGAACTTCACGTCCGGCCTGAATCGCGTAGACTTTGTTTACGCCGTCAAAACGCTTTGCGATTTCTTCGAGGCTGTGGAGTCGCTGAATATAGGATTCCAGAGTCTCCCTGCGAGCGCCGGGTCGCGATCCGCTGATCGCATCCGCTGCCGCGACCAAAACGCTTATCGGGTTGTCCGCCGGAATGTCTTCATGGTGCGCGCCGATAGCGTTGATAACAATCGCTGGCTCGTTGTACTTCCGCGCCAGCTCCATGCCTAGCATCACATGGGTGCCTTCCGCTTCACGGTCAATCGCTTTGCCGATATCGTGAATCATTCCGGCACGCCGCGCCATCTTGGCATCCAGTCCCAATTCAACAGCCAGAAGGCCGGAGATGTGGGCCACTTCGATCGCATGCTTCAGGACATTCTGACCGTAACTCGTCCGGTAGTGAAGCCGTCCTAGGTATGCGCTTAGTTCTGAATGGACTCCATGAACCTTTGCTTCGAGGAGGGCGTTGCGGCCAAGTTCCAGGACGCGTTCGTCAAGTTCCTTGCCGGCCTTCTCGACAACCTCTTCAATCCTTCCCGGATGAATACGTCCATCCGTGATCAGCTTCTCCAGGGCGATTCTCGCCACCTCACGACGGTAAGGATCGAAGCTGGAGAGGATGACCGCTTCGGGTGTGTCATCTACGATAAAATCAACACCGGTAGCCTGCTCAAGTGCTCGGATGTTGCGCCCTTCTCTTCCAATGATCCGGCCTTTGACATCATCGTTTGGCAGGTTTACTACGGATACAGTGTTCTCGGCGGTGTGGTCCGCCGCACTACGCTGGATTGCCTGAATAATCAGTTCTTTGGCCTCGCGGTTTGCCTCCATCTTGGCATTGTCGCGAAGTTCCTTGATCATCTCAGCCGTCTGTGCTCGGGCTTTATCCGTCAGGCTGTTCTTGAGTTGTTCGAGTGCCTCTTCGGCACTCATTCCCGCGGTACGTTCGAGAAGCTGCTCATTTTGCTCGATTAGCTGGTCAAGACGCTCTTCCTTGCCGGCGATCGAATCAGTCTGGCGTTTCAGGGTTTTCTCGAGATCCCGGAGTTCCTTCTCGGTTGTCTTCAACCGTTCGAACTTCTTGTCCAGATTAACTTCCTGATCCCTGAGACGATTCTCGGTGCGACGCATTTCGTCGAACCGCTGGTTGATCTCCTGGTCCTTTTTCTGCTTGTGCGCGATTGCCTCATCTCTAGCTTCAAGAATTTTCTCGCGCTTGATGTTATCCGCCTCCTTGCGAGCATCCGACAAAATGCGCTCCGATTCATATCGGGACATTTCGATGCTCTTCTTCAGCAGGACGGCTTTAAGCAGAAGCGAAATTACAGCGCCCAGCGTCAAACCGATTATGAGTGCGAGGATTGTCATCCCCATTGTATTGTATCCCCCGTAGGCATGGCGCATACCATGCTGTTGGAAACCAAAAAGTAATCCCTGCACACTCACGGAGTAGTATTGGGAACCTAAGGTTCACAACTGGGTGTCCCCTCAATCGTATCGAAGATCCACCTGACCGCCGAAGCGGGGTGGCATGCTCTTTACGGCTGAAGTCAGACTCCCTTTAGATTGAGTGTTGGTTCTCAATCTAGGCCGTGAGTATTCGCGCAGGGATCATCTATCGAAAGTCCCACAAAAAAGGGACTTACCGTCCATCATCGTTCCAGCACTTGGTCCAGCGCAGCGGAAACTGCTTGGACTTTCTCCTGATATGCAGCGAGGACATCCTCCCTTTCCTTGCGAAGGGTCGTCAGCTCATCTGCAATATTCAGCGCAGTCAGGATTGCCACCTTCATCGTGGAATTCGGTTTCATCGCCTCGTCGATTTCATGCATCTTTTCATCGACCAGCTTTGCGATGGCCTTGATATATTCCTCGTCCTCGACCTTGGCACGAATGGGGTAATTATTCCCGAAGATCGAGACTTTGACGACCCTGCCGCTATCGTCCATATAAATAGCGCTCGCGTAACGTGGCGGACCGATCCCTGTTCAAGATCACAACTGCTCCAATTTCTTCAGCAGCCCGTGAATTCTCTTCCGGATCGCCTCTTCTTTCTCTACGTCCCGTGTAAGTTCCCGGGACGAGTCCAGCTCTTCCTGTAGCTTTTCAAGCTGTCCAGCATATTCATCGTTCTGGGCTTCGGCATTCTTTAACTGTGCTTTCAATACCTCGTTCTCGCGGACAAGTTTATCCATTTTCTCAACAACGAGACGGATCTTCTTGTCCAACAAGTCAAGGTCGACAGTCTTGTGCTCCGCAGCCTCGATGACGTTCACAGGTTCCCCGATTACATACGAAAGAATTACGTCCTCAGACGAACTCCCTCGATAGCTTGTACTGACTCGATCACACGCTTCATCAACGGTTCAACATCATCATCCGAAAGAGTTTTGTCCTGAGCCTGATAAGTGAGCCGGTACGCCAGACTCCGCTGATCTTTCTCCAGCGGTTTGCCTTCGTAAAGGTCGAACAATTCCAGTCCGACCAACAGCTCACCAACTGCTTTGCGAATCGCCTCTTCCAGTTCAATCGACTGAATCGATTTCGGAACGATAAGCGCTATGTCTCTGACGTTTGCCGGGAACCTCGAGAACGATTTGAATCCTCGAGGAGCGCCAGGCCGCTTGATCGAATCCTCAGACATGTCCACCATCATTTCGAGATCAGCCTCGAGAACGAAGACAGGCACCTCGATTCCAAACGATGAGGCGGCATCACTACCGAGCAACCCAGCGACAAGCACTGTCGTACCATCTTCCACTTCCAAACGGACGCCGTGCGCAAGATTGCCCGGAGTATCATAGGAATATTTCACGCTGGAGTCAAGCGACAGCCCCTTAATTATCGAGTCTATAATCCCTTTCATAAAGGGGAGTTCGGCGGGTTTACCGGAACCATCATATGAAGGGAGCAAAACGTCGCCAGTCAAGGCCAAACCGAGGTGGTGGTGCTGACTTCCATCTTTGTCGAGCCAGCTTCCCCCGCCCACCTGGGCAATTTCTGCAAACCGCAACTGACTCTCGCCAATGTTTAGATTGTGCTCTACGACTCGCAGTATTCCTGGAATCAGCGATGCGCTGTAGACGTTCATGTCCGGGCTGATAGGCCTTTCGATGATATTGGTTTTCAGTCCACCGTTAAAAGCATCCTGGTCTTTCCCGGAAGTCATGCCGGGGAGCACTACCTCGCGGAAGCCCAAACCTACCAGAACATCCATCGTCGTTTCGATGAGTTGCTCAAGTGGGTGCTGACGTGAATCGAGGACGACCCTTGATTCCGCCGCCGTTGGCACTTCCCCATACCCCACGATTCTTGCGATCTCTTCGATCAGATCCACTTCACGTTCAAGATCGGGACGGTAGGTGGGCGCCGTTACGGTCAGTTGGTCAGTGCCTGATGACTCAACAGGGAGCTGTAAAGCCTCCAGTGCTTCCTTCGCCGTTTCGGCGGATATATCCATCCCCAACAGCATTGATGCGCGGCTCGGACGTACGGAAACCCTTCGTGGCTCAACGGGGTTCGGATATGCGTCAACCGCGCCTTTCAAGACCGTGCCACCGCCGTAAGTCCTTATCATTTCTGCACAACGCGCAGCGATGAGTGGCGGCATCGAGGGGTCGGTGCCTCGTTCAAAACGCCTGGAAGATTCCGTGAACATCCCGAGACTTTTAGCCGTTCTGCGTATTGATGGAGGATCAAAATAGGCCGCTTCTACGAGGATGTCGTGGGTATCGTCACCAACTTCGCTGTTTGCCCCACCCATCACACCAGCGAGCGCAATACCCTTCTCCGGATCGGTAATAAGAAGATCCTTTGATGACAGTTTTCGCTCCTTGTCGTCAAGAGTGGTGATGGTTTCCCCGTCTGTTGCTAGCCGGACAATGATCCTGCCCTCTTTCACCAGGTGATAATCAAAGGCGTGAAGCGGGTGGCCGAACTCGAACAATAGGTAGTTGGTGATATCAACGATGTTGTTGATGGGCCTCTGCCCAAGCGAATGCAACAGGGCGCGCATCCAAAGCGGAGATTGCTGAACAGTCACGCCTTCCACGACTCTGGCTACATAGCGTGGGCCTTGATTTGGGTCTTTGATCTCGACGCTGACTTTTTCGTTGGCCGGTCCCCCCTCCTCCTTCACATCAAAGGATGGAAGATGAAGCGGTTTGCGCAGATAAGCAGCGATCTCGCGGGCAATGCCAATATGAGAGAGAGCGTCCGGCCTGTTAACCGTAATCTCGAAGTCGAGAATCGTATCCTCTTCCTCGATCAACCCGTCCAGTTTTTGGCCGACAACAAAGCTTTCGTCAAACTCGAGAACGCCCTCATGGTTGTCGGTCAAACCCATCTCCCTTTCGGAGAGGATCATCCCGTTCGACATCACCCCGCGTAGTTTGCGAGAATCAATTGTGAAATCACCCAGCCGTATCCCCGGCTTGGCAACTGGGACAATCAGCCCTTCGCGGCAATTGGGTGCGCCGCATACGATATCAAGGATCTCGCTGCCTATGTCCACCTTGGTCACATGCAACTTGTCCGCATCGGGGTGTTTTGAGGACTCTAGAATCTTGCCGACGACGAGACCGTTCACATGGCGCTGAATCTTTTCCATGCCATCAAGTTCAAAGGCGCCAAAAGTAATCCGCTCGGCGATTTTTTCAGGCGACTCGTCGAAGTCCACCATTTTACGAAGCCAATTGATGGATACTTTCATCGTCGGCCTCCAAACTGCTTGAGGAAGCGAACGTCGTTTTCGTAGAAAAGGCGTATATCGTCTATGTCGTAAACGAGCATTGCCAACCTTTCAATTCCCAACCCAAATGCCCACCCGGTAAACTCTTCCGGATCAACCCCTACAAGCTTGAAAACGTTGGGGTCCACCATTCCGGAACCGCCCATCTCTATCCAGCCGGACTGCTTGCATACCCTGCACCCCTTGCCGCCGCAGAACGGACAGCTGACATCCACTTCCGCCGAAGGTTCGGTAAACGGAAAGAAGTGCGGTCGAAAACGCGTTTGTACAGAACTGCCGAACATCTGCCTGTAAAACTCCAGAACAGTCCCTTTCAGGTCTGCAAAGCTCACGCCACGGTCTACATATAGCCCTTCAATCTGCGTGAACGCCGGGGAGTGAGTTGCATCTGGCTTGTCGCTGCGGAAAACCCGTCCAGGACCAACGATACGGACCGGCGGCTTACGCTTTTCCATAACCCTGATCTGAATTGGACTCGTTTCGGTTCTTAAGAGCCAGCCGGGTTTATCAGCGAGATAAAGGCTGTCCGATGTGTCTCGGGATGGATGCCAATCAGGAGTGTTCAGCGCGTCGAAATTGTGCCAGGTGTCCTCTATTTCAGGTCCCCGCTCAATCATGAACCCCATCCGCTGGAAGATCTTCTTCGCCTCGCGCTCAACGAGTGTCAGCGGATGATAGGAACCCTGAGGCAGTGGGGTTGCGGGTAGGGTCGGGTCGAAACCAACCGTACCTATGTCCGCCTTGGATGATTTGGCCCGCTTTTCAATCTGCTCGGTCGCAAACTGTTTGAGCACATTGAGTGTCTTGCCAAATTCACCTTTAATCTCAGGCGGGACAGCGCCTATTTCCTTGAAAAGACTGGAGATCGTCCCTTTTCTGCCGAGGTACCGGACGCGCAGATCCTCGAGAAGTTCGCTTGAGGCTATGCTTTCAAGCTCTTTCTCGAATTGAGTGCGCAAATCCTGGAGCTGCTTCAATTTTTCGTGCATGTTTTGCTTGCCCTGGGGATTCAGTTGCGATATTTCTCAATACAATCAGTCAGTTAAGATAAGCATTGTTGGTAAGATATGGGTGCGCCACGAGTCTTGTGCGAGGACCTTGAGAGGTTTCGGGCAAAGCCCTGTCCCCGGCGCTTTGAAAATGCCCAGATTCATTCCCCACCCGTTGGAGTATTCACTTGCCCGTTCATCCCTATTCCTCTACCTTACATCTCGATTTGATAGACCATTTTTTTAAGCCCACGAGGAGGCAATAGCAAGATGGCAAAGAGGGATTTCCTGCAGATCACCGACTTCAGCACAGAAGAGCTGAAAAACCTGTTTCAGTTGGCGATCGACATCAAGAAGTTGACCAAAGAGGGGCAGTGCCCTACTCCGCTGAAAGGCCAGAATTTTGCGAACATTTTCCACAAGGCCAGCCTGCGGACGCGCATCAGCTTTGAAGTAGGCATCAGCCAGCTCGGCGGAACGGCGATGTATATCACTGATAAGGAGATCGAGCTAGGCAAACGGGAAAGCATCCCCGACGTTGCCCGCGTCCTTAGCCGTTATGTAGATGGAATTGTCATCCGGACATTCAGTCATAAGGACGTCGAGGAACTTGCGGAATGGTCAACTGTTCCCGTAATCAATGCGTTGACCGACTTCACCCACCCCTGCCAGGTAATTGCTGATCTGATGACAGTTCAGGAGCATTTGGGAACCTACGAGGGCAAAGTGATCACTTACCTGGGTGATGGCAACAACATGGCTCGCAGTTGGATCAACGCCGCTCGTCGCCTTGATTTTACCCTGAGAATCGGAACGGAGAAGGAAACACACCCGGGCGAGCTCGTGGATATCGCTAAATCTGAAGGCGCCAAGGTTGAAGTCCTCTACGATCCGTATGAGGCGGTTGATGGCGTAGATGTCGTTTATACAGACGTTTGGGCCTCAATGGGTGAAAAAGACAAAGCGGGTGAACGCGCGAATATGCTTGCGAAATTCCAGATCAATTCAGAACTGATGAGCAAAGCGAAGGATTCCGCGATCGTTATGCACTGCCTTCCGGCGGAGCGTGGCCGTGAGATCACGGATGAAGTGATTGATGGTCCGCAGGCGGTTGTATTTGATGAGGCCGAAAACAGGCTCCATGCCCAGAAAGCAATTCTTGTTCAACTTTGTGGGTAAAAGTCAAGCAGTTTTAGTCTTGAAACATCCACGGCGCCTTTCGGGGTGCCGTTTCTCTTGAATCAAGCTTGTAAGAACCTGTCCTTAGACACATATTGACGTAATCGAAAGGTTTCTCACGCTGAACCCCTGACGAGAGGCTGCATGGTTACTGATACATTGCCCGTTCCGCCGTTAAGGCCGGTAGAAACGCTGCAAATGGAAGATCAGGGCAGACACTATCTCCTGCTCCGTGATCCCTACGGCTACTCGGAAAAGATGATTGCCATAGCGGTCGAGGCTGCTCCCCTGCTGGCGTTGATGGATGGCCACAGAACCTTCAGCCAGATCATCGAGGAGTTCGAGCGGATGACAGGCCATTCCGTGGAAGCCGAGGAGTTTAAAGCCATGCTTGACCTGCTGGAAGGCGCGTATCTGCTCGAGACGGCGGACTTCCAGAAACACCGGGTTCAACTGGAGGATGAGTACCGCGAGAAAGCTCAACGATCCCCTGCTCTTTCTGGCAGCGGCTATCCAAGCGATCCGGCGGAGCTTGCGGCATATCTGGATGGATTGCTGTCCATTCCAGCCGACGAGGACATGGAGCCCGAAGAATTGTTGGAGAACAAGACAATTCGCGGTCTCCTCCTGCCCCATATCGATTTGCACCGAGGTGGCAGTACTTATGGACGTGGATATCAAAAAATCCTTTCACGGATTGATGATTTCCGGGATCCACTGCTTGTAGGAATCATTGGAGTAGCCCATCAGGGCTCCGGATACCCGATAGTTGCTTCGACAAAGGATTTTGTCAGCCCACTGGGTGCTCTCAAGAGCGACAGGAAAGCGCTGGACTATCTGAAGGAAAAACTTGGAGATCGAGTTTTTCAGGATGAATGGGTGCACAGGTCAGAACATTCGGTTGAACTGCAGGCGGTTTGGCTCCAGCATATCTTCAAAGGACGGGAAATTACGATAATGCCCATGGCATCCGGCATCATTTCCCCCGGAGAATCCGGCACGCCGCGGGGTAACCCGGACGTGGAGTTGGTGGTCAAAACGTTGAAAGAGATTGAAAAGCAGCATGAGGGTTCGGTCCTCTGGGTTGCCAGCGTAGATTTTGCACATGTAGGCCTGTATTTCGGCGACCAGGGCTATGTTGATGACAAAATCCGCACAGAGACTGCACGGCTTGACATGGAGGCGCTGGATGCTGTTCGTGCGTCAGACGCGGATGTCTGGTGGAAATCGATCATGCTCGACGATAACAAACGGCGGATTTGCGGCCTCAACGCCACGTATCTTGTCCTCAGGCTGCTTGAAGGAACGCAATCACGTGTAATAGACTACCAGCAGGCTGTGTCGGAAAAAGCTGACCAGATGGTCACCTTTGCAGCATCCATTTTTCAGGAAAAGTGAGGCAGGCGCATATTTATGAGTAAAGAGCAACGACATACACCGTATACACCGTTGATAAAATGGCTCGATTGGGGTCGAACAGCATTCGAGAGAGCTAAAGCAGAGGACAAGCTGATCCTCCTCTACCTGACGACTCCCTGGGGTAATCCGGTCCACCTTTTTGAAAGGGGAGCGCTCAAGGATGATCGAGTTGTGGAATTACTTAAGGATTCCTACATCCCGATCCGTGTGGATGCTTTCAAGGTGCCTGATGTCGCTGAGCGGTACAACCAGGGAGCATGGCCCGCTCTGTGCGTTCTATCCCCCACCGGAGAACTGCTGCACGGTCGTACTCATCTGACAACCGACTTCACAAGGCAAATTCTGGAGCAGGTCAGCAAGTATTACGAGGAGAATCACGCCGAAATCACCGAGCAGATAGAAAAGGCGGATCCACCCTCATTCCCAAGGCTACGGCCTGGACTGGATTTCACATCAGCCGCCGCCACATTGGATGCCATTCGACACGATGCTCTTGGGTGGTTTGACGTCCGCTATCATGGTTTCGGCCGTGCGCCGAAGTTCTCCAATTCCGACCTTTTAAACTTCCTGCTGGAAGACCATGATGAGAACGTGCGACGGATGTCCTACCTGACGCTTGAAACGATGCGCAAAAGCCCCTTACGTGATCCATTACGCGGAGGATTCCATCGTTATTGCGAAGATGAGGCTTGGCGTATCCCTCAGCAAGACAAGGTGTTAAGCGACAATTTGGGCCTTCTCGATGCTTATCTGGAAGCTGCCCGTCAGACTGATGATGAGTTAATGCTTAATGCTGCCAAAGGGATAGTCAGCGACATCGAAGCGAGCTTTGGTGACGAGAGCGGCCTGTTATACGCAGCCGTGGATTCAGATAGCGTTCCTGGCGAGAGGGCGAGTTATTACGGATGGAGCGAGGAAGAAGTACGCAAAGCGCTGGAAAACGACGATGACGTAGAGATCCTGCTCGTCCATTTCGGGTTTCAGGGTGCAGTGCCGATTCCTGGAAGCAGCGACAAGTTTTTCCTCGAACAACGTGTTCCCGCTAACCAGATCGCCATCCGGCCCGGAAAAACGCTTGAAGAGGTCAACGCCGCGATCGAGCGAGGCATCCAGGCGTTGCGCAGCGCACGTTCTGAACGTACTGAGCCCGGCGTTGAGGCGACTTTTTATACTCGTATGCAGGGCAGAGCTCTGGGTTCCCTCGCCACCGCATCAATACACTTCGAAAACCCGCGATTCATGCAACGGGCCTTTGAGATTGCGGACATACTATGGAAGGTTGGGAGGTCCGAGTTCGGCTGCATGCTGCACGAGGTAAACGCGAATGACGAGGACACTCTCTTCCTTGCCGATCAAGTTGAGGTAATCCATGGATATCTTGAATTATACAGGATATCCGGGCGAGCCAGCGACCTTGTTCGAGCGGTGACATTGACAGAAGAAACCTTGGAATTCTTTGGCGATGATCAGGGGCCAGGGTGTTTCGATCACATTCCCCGCGAAAACGAATACGGAGTGCTTCGGTATCCCTATACCCCATTCGAAGAAAACTCGCGCCTGCTGCATGCTGTGACGATTATTGCGGCAATCACACAGGAATCGAAATGGCATGACAGGGCGCAACAGATGATTGGTGCGCTTGAGGAGTACCGGTTTTCTTTCAGGCTTCGTGACGCCAACTATGGCCGCGCGCTCCGTCGATTTGTGGAAACTCCGGCGATGGTTGATCTTCTGACTGGCGAGGGTATAGGTTCTATGCGCGTGGCTTTGATAAAGGATGCACCGGCGGGGACACTGATCCGCGCTTTCGATCCTGATCAGAAAACGCCCTGGACCCTGATGGAGAAATACCCTACAAACGGTGGAAAAGCGCGTGCTGCAGTAATCGCTGGAGGACAGGTTTACGAGCCAACGCATGATGTAGATCTGGCGCTGCATCATTTGATCGAAAAGGAGTAATCCTTGTGAACGGGATTGGGTTTCAGGACAGTGGACAGAATTGCGCGAGAAAGCCGCATTCAGGGCTTCTAAGCGTACTTTACGTGCTCGTCCTGGTAACACTCCTGTTCCCCACTCCGCTTCTTGCCTCTGTCCGAATAGGCGACATCCACGCCGCATGGGAAGACTCTGTCGCGGTAATCCAGGTTCCCGTATCCGAACCCTTTTCGGAAGAATACCAACGGGCATTACACTCAGGTCTTGCGATAAGGTTTGATTTCGACATCCAGCTTTTCAGGACCGGTTATTCGAAACGAATCAATCAAAGTGTGATTGTTCAATACAACGTCTGGACCGAGCGATACCGTATTACAGCGCCAATCGGACGGCTGGCGATACGTGACTACCAGACGGTTCTGAAACTATTCCACGATGACCTGATCCTGATCATTGACAAGAACGAAATACCCTACGAGGGCGCGTGGTTTGTTAAGGTTCGGACAACCGCATATCCCGCTGGCGAAGATGGAAACGCGGGCGCAGCTGGATCGCTGGAACGTGAACTGGAAGGTGTAACCGGTTGGATATTCCGGCGTGGAAAACAAAAGTCTGTTCAGAGTAACTGGTCCAACCTCGGTAAGCTTCAGCAAGTTTCGGTCAGCGGAGAAAAGCGATGAAACTTCGCTGGAGAATCGTCATTGCACTGGCCCTTTCCGGTCTTATTCCCCTGTTGCCGCTTTTTCTGGTCGTTCGCGATGCTGTTGATCTTGGCGCCGAAAGCCTCGCACCGCCTGAAATAGGTGAAGCTTTGTTAACCGGCGTAGCCATGACACGTGACCTGGTGGAGATGCAGACAGAGTCGTTGCGCCACCGGCTGGTTCAGATCGCCAAAGACATCCCGCCTCCCCCCGCGACACATGAATTTCTTAAAGCTGATCTGCTGGATGACAGCGAAGAGCTTATTGTCTCTCGCGGAAGAAATTCCTTTCGGCTGATCGACCATGGGTGGGAATCCTTCGTGGATGTTGCAGAATCATCGGAAGAATTCATGGGAATTCCGGAGGTCATCGAGGCGGACACGACTCTTTCTGGATTGCGCTGGGAGCTTGAGGGGGGCCTCGATCCAGAACTTCGCAAAGGCGCCTTGGCTCTGCAAAGCATGCGGGCGCAGTGGACACTTCGCTCCTATGAGCGGGACAGATTGATCAACAGCCTCGTAATCACATATCTGATCTTCTATCTGGTCGTTGTGGCTTTTGCGGTGTCCGCGGCTCTATTTGTCATCGTTCCCGCAACAAGAAGGATCGAGCGATTGGCCCGCGTCATGGATGCTGTAGGAAAAGGCGACGAGAATGTCCGCGCGGACGAGATGGGCGATGATGAAATAGGCCGCCTTGCAACAACGTTCAACTTGATGATAGACAGGCTGGAAAGCAGCCGGCGGCGCGCGGCAGATATGGAAAAAATGGCAGGCTGGCGTGAACTCGCCCGGGTGTTGGCACACGAGATTAAAAACCCGCTCACCCCCATCCAACTCTCCGTTCAGCAGATAACGGATTCCTATCAGGGCGATGATCCGAGGTTCAATAGACTCCTGGAAACGACCCGCGAAGTTGTTGACGAGGAGATCGAAAGCCTGAGGAAGCTGGTTCGGGAGTTCAGTGATTTTGCCCGTGCGCCACAGCTTGAACCAGCCGAAGTGGACCCGGCTTTAATTGCCGAAGAGATCGCTTCGTTATACGGAGACCGCCTTGAGGTTGATGTTAAAGCGATCGGATTCCCCGTACCACTGGACCGTGAAATGCTTAAACGGGCGCTGATCAACCTAGTAGACAACGCGCTGCATATCGTGGACAAAGAGACGGGCAAGATACACATGACGCTTGTCCATGATGTCGAGCATCTACGATTCACTGTCGAGGATAATGGCCCCGGCGTTCAGGGCGAGAACCGGGAGAAGATCTTCGAACCCTATGTAACTGGACGCCGTTCCGGAATAGGCCTCGGACTTCCGGTTGTACGGAGTGTCTCGCGGCAACATGGCGGAGATGCTTACGTAATCGATTCGGAGATCTTGGGCGGAGCCTGTTTCGTAATCGACATTCCTGCGAAGGGCATAGTTGCGAAGGATTAGCCCTCTTCCGGTTGCTTACAGTTCCAGAATCCCGGATACCACCAGGTACATGTAGACCGTTGGCATCACAAACAGCATGCTGTCGAAACGGTCGAGCATACCACCGTGTCCGGGGAAGAAACCACCCGAATCTTTCACTCCAACAGCCCGTTTCATCATTGACTCGACAAGGTCGCCTATTACCGCGGCAGCAGCGATAAGCACACCGATGATGACTCTGTCAACAATCGAAAGAAGACCTTCGGGGATGAAGGCGGCGAATACGGCCCAAAGCACCGCAGCAATCAATTCAGCCGCAGTCCCCTCGAGTGTTTTATTGGGCGAAAGAAGTTTTGCCAGTGGCCGTTTTCCGAACCTGCGGCCAATGAGATAAGCAGCGGAATCTGCAATCCAGAAACCGGCCATGATATAGATAAAAAAGAGGGCGGCATCCTGGTTGGTTGCGAAGATCTGAACATTGCGGAGCAACACGATAAAGCCAAATAGGATTCCCAGATAGAAGACGGTGAAACTGTTCAGCATCAGATTGGGGAAACCTTTTTTCGGCTCTTTCAGGAGCGCAATGAAGGCCAGAACCAACACCATGATCGTGTAGATAAACAACAAGCCCTTCAGATCATACAAGTAGGCGATGACGGGAAGTATAGCGGTAAAGAGCATCGCAGGGACAGGGCTTGATTCGATGGAGAATTGTTTTCCTATGCGGATCAACTCGCGTGCACCCATCAGTGCTATAAAGGCAATGACCACGGTGAAGTACCATTCCCCAAAATAGACTACGGCGAACATGAACGGGCCACCGAGGATTAATACGAGCACACGATTCTTCAGATCTTTCACAACTCTCCCAGGCTGATGATTTGAGCTTTTATCTCTCCCGTTCCCATCTCGGTCAAACCCAGGCGACGGGCAGCTTCAACACTTAGGTCAAGCATCCTGTTGCGTTTGTAAGGGCCGCGATCATTCACACGAACGACCACGCTTTTGCCGGTTGCTGTGAGTGTAATACGTAACTTGGTATTGAATGGCAGAGTTTTATGGGCGCAGGTCATGTCATTCTGGTTGTAGGTCTCTCCATTCGCGGTGAGCTTCCCGTGAAATCCGGGCCCATAGTAACTGGCCTCTCCGGTCAGCACCTGGCCGACCCGAAAGCTCTCAGCGGGCTCGAGGCCACTGGAAACCGCAGAGGCCGCACGTCTGGCAGTAGCGTTTGATCCACGGTCACCGCGATACATGGGCGCGGGAGTGCAGCTTGCCAGAAATAGTGAAAAGAGGGCAAGAATCAAGGTTGAGCGAATAATGGCGCTGTTTGAAAGCGTCTTGATCAAGAGGGTACTCCCACCATTGCACCGCGATCAGTTTTAAGCGAACCCGTCAGCTCACTCAGGGAAGCAAGATTGTTCTCAACGCCGTATTTTGTCAATTGCTCGTTGAGTTTTTCTGGAATCTTCGGGTCGGCATAGAGTGCAGTTCCAACCTGGACCGCAGAGGCGCCGACAATCATAAACTCAATCACATCTTCCCAGCTGGAGATCCCACCCATGCCGATAATCGGGATATTCACCGAGTTGAACGCCTCCCACACCTTTGCCAAAGCAATGGGCTTGATCGGAGGGCCGGAATACCCACCCGTAATAGTCGCGATTTTAGGCCGTCTCGTTTGAACATCCACGGCCATCCCTACGACTGTATTGATCAGGCTCAGGGCATCGCTGCCGCCGGCCTCGGCTGCTCTCGCTCCATCACGAACGCTGGCAACATTGGGAGTAAGTTTTGAGGTGATCCAGCGGTTGGTACGTTTGCGAACGTCCTTCACCAGCTCTTCCGTGACTCTCGGGTTCTGACTGAACGCCATCCCACCCTCTTTTACGTTTGGGCAGGAAATATTCAATTCATAGCCGTCAATGTGCTCGCATTCCTCGAGTTTCTCTACGACCTGCGCGTACTCCTCCATCACTTTGCATGCAACCGAAACGATGGCCCTTGTGCCGAGCCCTTTTAGCTCGGAGCCGACCTCCTTTATAAAATTGTCCACACCCATGTTGGCGAGACCGATGCTGTTAATCAGGCCTGTTCCGGTTTCAGTCAATCTCGGTGGCGGATTGCCTTTCCACCTCTCGAGGGAAATGCTTTTGGTGATAAAGGCGCCCAGATGGATCGGATCGGCGATGTCGCGGTATTCCGTTCCATAGCCATAGCAACCCGATGCAGCCATGATCGGACTGCTCATTTCGAGCGAGCCAACGGTAGTCTTCAAACTAAACGGCACCGGGCACCTCCACGGAAAAGAGTTCGAAGACCGGGCCATCCGAGCAGACCAACTGGTAAGGCGTTGGACCACCAGATACCGTCACCGCACATCCCTGGCAAACGCCAATCCCGCACCCCATCTGTTGCTCGAGTGAGACTTCCATCCGGCTTAGTCTATCTTTCGGCAGAACGCGCTGAAGCGCTCCGACAAGCCCCCAGGGACCGCATGAATAAATCACAGTCTTGCTCAGCGATTTCTCATCTAGAGTATTCAGGAAGGCAGTTAACGGTTCAGTCACCAATCCTCGATTGAAACTGCTCTCGGACTCAGTATACACGTCAACCTTTTCGAGAATCGGATCATCTCCTGCCAGCGGCAGGTCTTGTTCAGTTTTTGCGCCCAGGTAACAGGTCGATGCGATTCCGCAGGTCAGCAGAGTCTCGTGCAGATAGACCAGCGGTGGACCGCCCAGACCTCCTCCAACAAGAACAGCATGTTCGTCTTTTTCGGGCAGCGTAAAACCGTTCCCCAACGGACCCAACAGGTCAACGTGCTCACCCGGCTTCACTTCCGCCAGAATGCGAGTTCCCTCTCCAACCACACGCCAGACCAGCTCAATCATATCGCCGGCTATTCTGCCAATGCTGATTGGACGCCTGAGGAGGGGTTTGAAACTGTCGGCTACACGGATGTGGAGGAACTGACCGGGACGTGATTGAGAAGCGATTTGAGGAGCATGGATCCACATCGACCAGATGTCCGGTCGAATTTCCGTGATGCGGTCGACTGATCCAAATTCAAGCTGTTTCACGCACCTCGTCCTCTAGGTAAAGGCCTCACGTTTGGTGGTGCATCCAGGGGTAGAGCGTAACGGTATTCAACCTGAGTTTTTACTGGTTTTCCGTCTTTTCTGCCTGGGCTGAAGTTGACCTCCTGAAGTCCACGGATCAACGCCCTCGCGAGACCTTTTCCGGGTGGATCTTCGAGTACAACTCGGAATTCGGACGCCTCGCCAGCATCGTTCACAACATACCTCAGCATCACCTCTCCGCCGGTCCCCTGCATAACCTCATTGGGGAGCAAACCGTCGGAATTTAGCACCGAAGAGAGAGCGTCAATTCCGCCCACAATAACAGGCTCCAGGTCCACTTCTTCAAGGGTCAATGCATCGATGTCGCTCTCGAGCTCGATCCCAAGACTGTCCGCCATCTCGCGCTCACGGATTGTCCGCAGACTCTGCAAGGCAAGGTCTGCTTTAAAACCCTGTGGAGTTGTTGGATAATCTTTTGCCAGCCTTGAAAGCAGCTCTTCAGAAGCAGACAGATCATCGAGGTGCCTGCCCGAAATCAGTGCGGCGGCGTACAAGGCGCGCGGCACATAGGGCGAACTTGGATAGCGATCTATAATCCAGCGATATCTGGAATAGGCATCATCGTAATTCTTCTCGTCGGAATAGAGCTGTTCTGCCTGCTTGAAAACCTCACTATCCGGGCCTTCGAGAACCGTTCCAAGCGTGTCGGCTCCTGAAGCAGCCCGGGCATATGCTCCGTAACGCGTGTTTACGTAATCCCGCGCAAGAAGCGCCATCAACGAATCCTGCCTCGTCGAATCCTTCTGAAGTTCGGCGATGTAGGCAAGCGCCAGGTAGGCTCTCGCTTTTACGGAATCCTGAACAGACCCAACAGTCAACTCTTCAAATACGGTTTTTGCGCTATCCTGATCAGCCATATCAAAGAGCAGGAGTTCGCCAAGGTTGAATTGTGCAGTCTGAAGTCTTCCTCTGTCTGCCGCAAGAGTGTCCAGCACGGGCGTTGGGTCGTAGACGTACTCAACTTTTACAGGTTTCAGAAGGGAATCCACAGGCTCAACATTGCCGGTATCAGCAGCAGTGCTGTCATTCTCAGGATGAACAACCTTCCACGCCAGTGAAAACGTCTTCACCAACCCCAGTGAATCCGCGACCAAAGGATCGTAGCTGAGGTCCTGAGCGACCTTCAGCGTATCGAAGGGATTAATCGGATTCGATATCCACTGCTCGGAATACTTAATCCGCTTATTCAACATGTGCTTCTTCACGCCGAGCTGATGGATTTTATCGATCCGTTGTTTCAGGGTGTCCGCTTTGAGTGAATAGAGGCTGCGTGTCTTCTCTGTAATCGCAGACTGCAGCATTTCAAGCGCTCGGGGTTCATTCTGCTCTTCCTTGTACGCCCAGAGACCCATCAGGTAGTATGCTTGAGCGGATTCGGCCGTTCGAGCGTTATTCAGGTTAATTCTTTCCAACTCTTCCAAGGCTTCTTCGTATCTGCCTAGATCGTGCAATGCCAGTGCGCGTTCTATCCTGACCGGCGGATGGGACGTGAAGTATCTCTTGTCGGAAAGAAGGTCGTCGGTCATCTTGAGGGCGCGCTTGGGGTCGCCTGCCAATCGGTTTGCTTTCGCCGACTGAATCTTGATGCGGAAGATAAGGTTGTTGGACAGTTTGTGTTTGATCGCTTCGTCGTAGTGTTGTTCCGCCTCTTTGTAGCGTCCAACACGCATGGCGGCATTGCCAGCAAACCATAGAGCCTCACCGATGGTAGCATCATCGCCGCGAGTGTCAAGAACCTTCAGGAATTCTTCCTCAGCTTTCGTAAAGAGGGAGTCGTCGAGGTATAGTTCCGCCAGAGCATACTGTGAACCCGAGAGCAACTTCGGATCGTCCGTATCGGCGATCAGGCCCCTGAGGATGTTGGTTGCTTCCTGCCGCATTTTGAGCTTGACAAAGGTCTTCCCCATCCACATGCGCGAATCATCAATGAATGGACTTTCGGGGTAGTTTGCCTGGAGTTCCTCAAATTTTCTGCGCCCCTTATGATAATCCTGCATCCAGTAATAGGAGCAGCCCATGATAAAAAGTGCGTCATCGATGTATTCAGATTCCGGATAGTATTCAATCAGTTTTGACCCTGCCTCGATCGACTTCTTGTACTTGTCCGTTTTTGTACGCTCTTCCGTAGTCTCGAGCCTCTCTTTTTCTCCCGCTTCAAAGTACTTTTTCGTGTTGTAAAAGGAGTTGAAATAGGCGCAGCCAAACAGAAGCATAGCCCCGGCAATAGCGACCAGAATGAGTACGAACTGTCTTCTTCTATTGTTTTCCCGGATCATGCAGAATCCTTTAGTGCTTGAACGATTAGCGGTAACGCTTCGCCAGAAGGGCTGCTGAAAACCATATCGGCCATTGGCGCAAGGTCAGTGGGTTTCGGGTTGATTTCAACCAGATAAGCGCCTGCCTGTTTTGCAAGTTGCGGCAATGCTGCTGCCGGGTAGACAATTGACGAAGTGCCAATCGACAGAAAAACATCGCATTGTTGAGATAAAGTCCACGCCCGCTCAATAGCGTCCACAGGGAGATTTTCGCCAAACCACACAACATCCGGCCTCAATCTTCCATTGCACAGGGGACATTTAGGCAGTTCTCCTGGCTTGAAGACAAAATCCGTCTCCTGGTCGCCCTTTTCGAAGATTTTTCCACAATCATGGCACTTGTTTCTACTTATGTTGCCGTGCAGTTCTATGACATCCCTGTTACCCGCAACTCTATGCAAATTGTCCACATTCTGTGTGATAAGAACAAAAGAATCAACTAGATCCTGTAATTCAGCAAGCGCTAAATGACCCAAATTCGGTTTTACGCCCGACATCAGCTGTCGTCGCCAATTATACCATTCCCAAACGAGTGATGGGTTTGAAATAAATGCATTTACATTCGCCAGCTCTTCCGGGCGAAATTTTTGCCACAAACCATCCTCGTCCCTGAATGTTGGGACACCACTCTCTTTGGATACGCCGGCTCCCGTTAGCGCGCAAACTGTTTTAGCCTGCCGCAACTGCTCCACGAGAGTCTCTAATTTGTTGCTTGCGTGGATACCCATATCAGCCTATATTTGCACGCTACAAGCGAAACTACGTTTAGATAGTCGGAAGAAAAAGATGCCACAGCACAAGTCATGTGAAAAGCGAATTAAGACTTCGGCCAAAGCCCGCAGCCGCAACCGCGCGTATCGTGCGAAAGTTAAGCTGGCGGTCCGCAATGTCCATGAAGCAACTACTCCCGAAGAGGCGAACGTTGCTTTGAAGGAGGCGGTCCAGGTGCTTGATCGCGCGGCTGGCAAAGGAATTCTGCACAAGAACCGTGCCGCTGACAAGAAGTCCCGCTTGTCCGAAGCTGTCCGCAACCGTCAGGCCTGATAATCGCCTGACCCTGTTTGCCCTCTGTAGATTATACAATGGGGAACGCTGAGCGTTCCCCTTTTCTGCTCGTATAAATTTTAAGATTCCGCTTTTTACGCTGCGGTTACGCCGAGTAATTCGGGGCCTCTTTGGTAATGATCACATCATGCGGATGGGATTCTCGCAATCCGGCGGACGTGATCTGGACCAATCTGGTGTCCTTGCGGAAAGACTCGATGTCCTTGCAGCCACAATACCCCATGGAAGCTCGCAAACCACCGATTAGCTGGTAAACAGTATCTGAAAGTTCCCCCTTAAATGGGACTCTGCCTTCGATCCCCTCGGGCACCATCTTGTTAGGTTCGTGTTCGTCATCCTGGAAATATCGATCCTTGGACCCTTTTGGCATTGCGGCAAGGCTACCCATTCCATGGAAAACCTTATAGGTGCGTCCATCCAGCAGAACCCGTTCGCCGGGGCTCTCCACCATGCCGGCAAACAGCGAACCAATCATCACTGTATGAGCACCGGAGGCGATCGCCTTGGCGATGTCGCCAGAATATTTCACTCCGCCGTCCGCGATGATTGGGACGTCATGCTTGGCGGCCTCCTCGGAGCATTCCATGATGGCAGATACCTGCGGAACACCAACACCTGCAACAACACGCGTTGTGCAGATGCTGCCGGGACCAACACCAATCTTGACAGCGTCTGCTCCGGCCTTAATCAGGTCGCGTGTTCCCTCAGCAGTGACCACATTCCCAGCGATGATTTGAAGGTCCGGGTATTTATTCCGGATCTTTTCAACCGTTTCGATTATACCAACACTGTGCCCATGCGCTGAGTCGACGACGACCACATCTACCCTTGCGTCCGCGAGGGCTGCAATTCTGGTCTCCCAGTCGCTCCCACCAACCGCGGCACCTACGAGAAAACGTCCACCGTCGTCTTTACAGGCGTTCGGAAACTGTCGCTGTTTCTGGATGTCAAGGAATGTGATGAGACCCGCCAGGGCGCCCTTATCGTCGATTAAAAGCAATTTCTCTATACGATGCTGCTGCAGTATCCGCTTTGCGTCATCAGCGCCAATACCCACCGGTGCGGTAACAAGGTTGGTAGTCATGATCGCTGATATCGGTTGTTGAAGGTTATCCTCAAACCTAAGATCCCTGTTCGTAAGGATCCCGACGAGCTTGCCGTTATCGACAATAGGAATACCGCTGATCCCGTAACGCCGCATGGTGACGAGGGCTTCACCCAATGGACGATCCGAGGAGAGCGTGATCGGTTTATCTATCACAGCGGATTCAGATCGTTTGACTCGGTCAACTTCGGAGGCTTGAGCTTCAACAGACATGTTCTTGTGAATGATGCCGATTCCGCCTTGACGTGCGATCGCAATCGCCATGTCAGCCTCAGTCACAGTGTCCATCGCGGCGCTGACAAGAGGCATATTCAAGTTGATTTTCTTCGTGAGGCGGGTCTTCAACACAACATCACGTGGCAGTACTTCACTGCGGGCTGGAATCAATAGCACATCATCAAAAGTGAGTGCTGGCTTTTCTACCAACTTGGCCATGAGAAACCTGTCCTCTTTTATCCCTGTGACCAGGGCGAGATAACCCTTGAATAGAATTCAAGGTATTCAGGCATTGCAAAACCACTTCTATACAGCACCAGCACCGTTCCCGAGATCAGAGCGAGCATGAGAATTAGTATCAGCCAAGCGCCACGATTTGTAACCCTGTATCCGATCCGAACCATTGATACGACTCGAACCAGGAACCAGACTGTAATGAGCACATAGAGGACCAGCACAACAGGTAAAAACCATCCGAAATCGAGGAACCGGTAGAAAACCAAACCAAGCGGTATGAGCATCAGGTAATTGGTGCTTGCCCAGGAAACAAGACTGAATGACTGTTTCATCGAGAGTGACCCACGGAACGGTATCGAAACGATCCGAACAATAAACGCGATGACGAGGAGGACGATGAAGTTAATCAGCGTGAATGCGGCAATCCCTTTCAGAGGTTCCCACGCCCATTCCACAAGCTTGGCTTTGACCTGGAAAAAGGGCAGCAACAGAGTAATCAGGTAGTCGAGACCGAAATCGGTTCGACTGTGGTGCAGCCATGCCGCAGCTATGATCGCTTGTCCCGCCGAGAATAGTAGCGCCACCAGGAATGTCTGGCCCGACTGGAAGTACCGTTTGTCGCGGATATCTACGAAGAAGCCATGAGTGTGCGCAAAAACACGTTGCAGGTTGTGCCGGAAGACATTGTTCTGCCGCATCATCAGAAGCAGAAATCCACCGACTGCCATCGTCGCCAGCGGGAAAATGATTGGAAAATCAGATCCAGTGACTTCGAGGGTGGGAGCTTCAATGCGAAGTTGCCCCATGGCATCCCCAACCTTCTGCCAAGCAATCCGCTTGTCCCTGTCACGAGTCAGCAGACCACGGCTTACCTCGAAATTGTAATGCTCCGCTCCCGTTATCAGCATAGGCAGCGCGCTTAAACGATCAGCGTAGGCATCGAGGATGAAACCGGCGGTTGGGGTTGAACGAGCCGCCTTGAGTTGGTGGAGAAGCGCATCAGATTGTCGGACCTGTCCTCGAACGCTGTCCTCATGAAGAACGTGTCTTGTCGCAAAACCACCCAGTCCTCCCACGAGCCAGGGCTGTGTTCGAGCACGCATTGGTGGAAGGGGCTCAAACAGATCATAGGGTGGGCGCTCAGCGATTCCGACAATTCCCTCCGGAAGGTCGCGAGAACCGTTTATAGCGAAGCCTGCAATGAGTGGGTGATTGCTTAGCTCCACAATTTTCTTCTGAAGCGATTCCATCTCCCCCACAACCACATCCGTAGGAGGTGCCCAATTCATGATTCCCCAACCAGCCACGGAGGGATGAATATTCTCCCTGCGCACCATGGAAATCAGCATGCGTTCAAGACGGTCCTTGAAGGGACCGTATAAGAATATCGCTTCCGGAACTCCACGCAAACCGAGCTGCGGTACAAGCAGCAAACCAAGTTCATCGCAAATCTCGGAAGTCGCCGGATGTGGAGGATCTCCGATGATCCTGACAAGGTTGAATCCAAGCCCCTTGATTTTTTCGAGGTCGCTTCGGACTTCCTCTGTCGTCAACGCAATACCACGCGAGACAGTCTCCTGCCGCAGGTCAATACCACGCACTTGAGTGCGTTGGCCATTAAGTAAAATGCCGTCGGGCTCCCATACGATCTCGTTCAAACCGAAACGGAGCGGAATACTCCACGTGCTGTCTTTTTCCTGGAGAACAAGATTGAACTTATAGAGGTTCGGAGAATCAACGGACCAGAGCTTGGGACTGTCTATCCTGCCGCTGACAGTTGCCCTGACCAATTCAGAAAGTCCAAGTGAGAGAGAGACCGTTTCACTGCGTCCCCGTGTAAGCCCCTCCGGTCCCACCCATTGGGCGTAGACCGTAATCTGCCGTACATCAATCGAGTCGATTTTGGAGTTGCTGTGATTCCTGACGGTGAAGTCGAGGGACCACTCTGCTGTTTTGAATTGATCACGGAAGGAGACATCCCATTCGAGGTCCTCTACGCCCACAGTGGGACCAGCGACCAGGGCTACATCCGAAAAGATACCAGCATAGGGAACCGGATCGTAGAGTTTGGGTTTCAGAGGGATAGTGTGACGTGCGCTCAATTCGTCATCGATTTCGATCTGGAGATCGTTCAACTGGTCAAACCGGAGTAGCCATTTTGGAAGCTCTACGACAAAATTGGGCCAATCAGCATCCCACGCCTCAACCAAACGGCCGTTGACCTTCACGGAGATATGCCGCTTTGCTCCCCAAAACACCAGGTAGAGGTACCGCCCCTCATATTCTGAAGGGATCCTGAAGGTGGTCGACAATGTTACCTGCCCCACTCCAGTAGGCCAGCACCCAGGTACATCGACCTGAAAATTCTCCTCATTCTCTTTCTGTAGATGCCATGTCCCCGAGAGAGAATGGTAGTAGTTTGAAGCCGAGGGCGCTATCGACCCAACCTCCGGTATATACGGATGTTCGGGGTCGCCGGATCGATAATTGAGATCGCCCGCAAAGGCTGATGCCGACTGCATTACCAACAGAATCAGCAAAATCAATGTTGGCGCTGATAGATGCGTAAATCGGGACATGTTTTAACCGGGTTGGAATACGTTGGTTTCGAATATACGCTTAGTCTCCGAAGCCTGCAACGATATGCTGGAAAACAGCCTTGCCTCTTCGGAACGCAAGTTCGTAGCTTCCAAGCAACTTATGCTTATTCCAACGCATCCGCTACGCTGGTACTTGCTTGTAACGGCTTTACTTATTGCAGGTACTCTGCTCCTCCCTGGCGACTCGCTTGCTGCTGATCCATCTATGGATACCGGATCGGTCGGCTGGACCTCTCTCCTGCCGCCTCTGGTTGCCATCGGGCTGGCCCTGATTCTGCGTGAGGTTGTCGGCTCGCTATTGCTTGGCGTTTTCGTGGGAAGCCTACTCCTGACCCCCACTCAACCGGGACAGGCCCTACTGGCGATTGCTACGGATTTTATGTTGAACGCCGTCGCTGACCCTGCCCATGCGGCAATCATTCTGTTTAGCCTGATGCTGGGAGGCATGGTCGGAATATTGAAGTCATCTGGCGCGATGTCGGGGATCGTGCAGCTTCTTGGCTCCCTGACAAAAAGTAGGCGCGGCGGATTGCTGGTCTCCTGGTTGATGGGGCTCATCATTTTCTTTGATGATTACGCAAATACGCTTCTAGTTGGAAATACACTGCAACCCTACACGGATCGCCTTAAGATCTCTCGCGCTAAGCTCGCCTACATCGTTGACTCGACAGCGGCTCCTGTTGCTTCGATTGCCATCATCAGCACATGGGTCGGATTTCAGATCGGACTGATCCGGGACGCATCTCTTGGAATTGAGGCGGCCGGAGATGCCTATGTACTTTTTATCAGAGCGATCCCCTACAGCGCCTACAGTATCCTCGCGCTCGTGCTCGTCGCCTCTCTCGCGTGGTGGAAGCGTGATTTTGGTCCCATGCTGAAGGCTGAGCGCGAGGCCATTAACGGGAATGATATTTCTCGCGAAGAGGATGTGTCAGGCTTTTCATCCGATGAGGTTGTGGGTCGGCATCCTATCCTACTGGCATTGGTGCCGATAGGGCTTGTAATTTTTGCGACGTTCACGGGTCTTTACCTCTCCGGCCGGTCAGATGCAGAGGTCGGTGCTCCACTTTTCGAAATACTGGGACAGGCGGATTCCAGTGCCGTACTAATGTCCGCCTCTTTCCTGGGAGTGCTCGCAGCTGCATTTATGACAGTCCTCGTCGGGAAGCTGCAAGTCTCGAAAGTGTCGGGCGGCTTGATCGACGGAATGCGCTCCATGATGCCAGCCATGGTTATTCTGACGCTTGCCTGGTCACTTGGGGATGTTTCGGGAAGACTTGGGACAGCCAATTTTGTCATCGAATCGGTTAGTGGAAAACTCTCTCCGATGCTCCTCCCAGCCGCCCTGTTTGTGATCGCGAGCGTAACAGCCTTTTCAACAGGGACATCGTGGGGCGCGATGGCGATACTGATTCCCATCTCAATTCCACTTGCCTACCAGCTACCACTCGAAGCTGGATGCCTGCCCCATGTGGCGGATGGAATTTTACTGGGTAGTGTAGGGGCGGTTCTCTCCGGGGCAACGTTTGGCGATCACTGCAGTCCTATCAGCGACACAACGATCCTTTCTTCTATGGCGAGCGGGTGTAAGCACATTGATCATGTAAACACACAGATCCCTTATGCACTTCTGGCAGGTGTGGTGGCTATTCTATTTGGATACTTGCCGGCGGGATTAGGGCTTCCCGTATGGCTAACCCTTCCGGCGGGGATTATTATTCTCTTCATTCTTCCAAGATACATAGCTCGGTTGTCCCAATGATTTCAAGGACGAGATCCTTCTTATGCTGCTAGAGTATTTCCTACCAGTCAATCGCCGGCATCATCATTTCTGTTCAGGTAGCTGCTGAGTAGATTTCGGACGTCTGCATCCCTGTACAGGGCGACGAAGTAATACACGCCCACTCCTGCAATTCCTGCCAGTATTACCCATAGAGTTGGAGCGTGGTAAATATTCTTAAGTAAAAAAGACGGCAGGATCGTTACACATGCCAACGCTAGAGTTTTAAAGAAGACGATCAAGGCGAAGGACAAACGTACTTTTGCTGTTTTTAACGACCATATACCCAAACCAACCATGACTAACACACCTCCCGCCGAATACCCAGCCAGGGCAAATCTCGCCGATCCCAATTTGCTTCCGATGATCAACGTTACAGACTGGATTAATAGAAGCAAGAGGGTGAAGATGAATCCCATTCCTTGACGCTCATATACATTGTAGACATTACCGATGGGAATGAATAGAAGCTTCGATAGGATAAAAGGCGCAATCAGTGCGGCGTAAACGCCTGCTTCACGCCAGGGACCTCCTAAAATAATTTGAAATAACTCTGGACCAGTCACGACTAAAAGCAGGAACGGTGCAAATGTATATTTAAGGATACCCGTGTAGACGTTCTTCGTCAACCTCTTGATGTCCTTACCCTGCGCATGAAGTTTAGATGCTTGCTGGTAGTAGACTTGCTCCAAGGCCATTCCGAAAATCTGAAACGGAATTCCCACCAACATGATCGCGCGAGAATAATTGCCGACTAGAGACTGAGAGAAGAAATATGCAAGCACAAAAACAGGGGCTTCACGACCAGTTGATTCAAACAAGCTTTCAAAAGTTGAGAACGCCGGGAACTTCCAATGACGTTTGATTTGTACGTACATGCCTCGCAAGTTGAAAGACAAGGGACGTTCTGCTTTATTCTTGATTATTGAAACAAGAAGGTACAAAGGAAGCGTAAAGAACCCCATTAACCTCACACCGGTCAAATGCACTCCTGAATTGTACCCAAGTGCACCACCAAGAATGGTTCCTCCAGATACTATGGATTGCCAAGCGACTCTCGCCTTAGTTACATCTTTGAACCTTTCACGTCGTACTAACCAGCTTGCCAGAGGAAGCCTGATGCTGTAGGCCAATACGCCTAAGGGGAATAGCCAAGATACTGCAACTAGACCATTTGCATGAATCATTGTGAGAATTGAATAACCCCAATAATGAAATACTACAAACAACAGGATTGTCGAAAGCAAGGAGAAAAGTATCCCGACAATAAGCAGATTTGATGCATCTTCTTCTTTGTCAGGAAGAAGAATAGCCTTATCGTATCGCAAGGTTGCTATCGGGCCAACGACCGAGTAAAACGCAGCGAATACAGCAGCCAACCCAAATGCTTCGGGTGGAAAGAGCCTTGAGGTAATGGGTGCGGCAACTACTGAAATGGCCATTCCGAGAAAAGCGCCACTAGACAAAATGGAGACGCTCTTTAGGACTTTTCCTGGTTTGATGCGCTTTTCGGACAAGATTTACCTCATTAAGTTATCTGCGTCGCATCAATTGCATATTAAATTGCGGGCGAGCCTCAAGATAGTAGCTTGCGTACGATGCAGACAAGATGTACTTTTGATCCCTGTTTACACTTCTCAAACACTGATTTCTATAATTCCTGGAGCAGAGTAACATGTCAACCTCTTCGAAACCAAGAACATCCGATATCTGGGACAGGCTGGCCCTCCTTGTACGCTGGCGCAAGTCGTTTACAATTTTCATGATTCTAGTCGTTGCGGCAGGAGTAACCCATGCCTTCCTGGCAAAGATATGGTACCGAAGCGAAGCGGTAGTGCTCCCCCCTACTTCAAACCAACTAGGGCTTAGCAGCCTTCTTCCGGCCCTCGGTAGTGCAGCTGTTGCTTTTGGTGGTGCGCTGGGAAACGAGCC
>Ga0272443_10000504_pt1 | contig 71967 bp, 59 predicted proteins | sample SSMAcet12_FD_193581 | JGI IMG/M metagenome (GOLD analysis project Ga0272443, IMG submission 193581) | Marine sediment archaeal communities from Little Sippewissett salt marsh, Falmouth, MA, United States - SSM-Acet-12 | ecosystem: Environmental > Aquatic > Marine > Wetlands > Sediment ...
AGATATGATTGTACGGCTTTTTTCCGGCGGTCCGATGAACCGCTCCCTTCATGTTTTCTCATGGCGCGTCGTCACGTTCGAACGCTTCCTGTCCGCTAACACGAAAGGACTCGGGAGGTGATGCGGATGTCGCTCGTGACCCTCCTGCTTCTGGTCATTCTTCTGCTGCTCGCGGCCATTGTCTTCATGCTGGTCACCGGGTGGCCGGGAGCGCACCGCAGGGACATCGAAAAAGCGGCAAGCTCGCTCAGGCGGGAGATGGCCGAGCACCGCAGCGACTCCATGCGCCTCATGCAGGTCATTCGAACCGAGGTCGAGGACGCCGTTCAGGAGTCCCTCGACCGGGAACTGGCGGTTCTTGCCGGGAACCGGGGCATGGTCTCTCCGCCTGCACAACCTTCGGCAATCACCCCTCGGATCGCCGGGCAGGATTCTCCGCCGACAGGGAGCGGAATCGACAGCTCTTCGTCCGTACTCACCGCCGCGGCGGCCGCCGGATGGGCGGAAACCGAAGCGCTCCGCCGGTCCCGCCAGCTTTCCCTGTTCACATCCCCGCCCGAATCCGCCGAAACGCGGCCGCCGGAAGGCCCGCAGCCCGCTTCCGTCGATACGCCCCCGGTTCAGAAGGAGAGCGGGACGGAGGGAATGGTGAAGGTGGACGCCGTCCTGCACGACGACATCCCCGACATGGGTGATATCCCGGATCTGGACGATCTCGATTGAACCTCAGCCGCTTCCGACGATTTCTCTCCATTCCCGGTCGACATACTGTTGCCCGATAGTTCCCTCGTTCGAGAACAGCACCTGCCAGAGCTGGACGTTGCGGGCGCGGAAGGAGCCGGCGGCGCTGAGCAGGTAGTAGCGCCACATGCGGTGGAAGCGTTCGTCGTAGGCGTGGCGGATGTCGGGCCAGCTGCGTTCGAAATTCTCGTGCCATGCCTTGAGGGTCAGGTAGTAGTCGTGCCCGAAGGAATGCCAGTCCTCGATGACGTGCAGGCCTTCGCTCGCGGCGGAGATCTGCCGCGCCGAGGGAAGCATGGAATTCGGGAAGATGTAGCGGTGGGTCCAGGCGTCGGTGTTCGCCGAAGAACGTCGGCTGCCGATCGTATGCAGCAGGAAGAGCCCGTCCTTTTTCAGGCAGTCGCGGGTGATTTCGAAAAACCGCCGGTAGTTTTTCACGCCGACGTGCTCGAACATGCCGATGGAGTATATCCGGTCGTAGGTGCCCCGGATATCGCGGTAGTCCATCAGGCGCACCTCGACGGGCAGGCCGTTGCGCATCGCTTCGGCTTTTCTGACCTGCTCGCTCGACACGGTGACTCCGGTGACCCTGACGCCGTAGCGCTCGGCCGCGAAACGGGCCGCGCCTCCCCAGCCGCAGCCGATATCGAGCACCTCCATGCCCGGCTTCAGGCGCAGCTTGTTGAAAATGAGGCGCAGCTTGTTTTCCTGTGCCGTGTCGAGGTCCTCTGCGTCCCTCCAGTAGGCGCAACTGTAGAGCATGCGGCGGTCGAGCATCGCTTCGTAGAGGTCGTTACCCGCGTTGTAATGCTGTTCTCCCACGCGGAAGGCCCTCGACGGATGCTGCAGGTTGACCAGAAGGCCCGCGAGGTTGCCGAGCACGCGGGTGAATTGCGAAACCTGCCTGTCGAGCCCGGCGCGAAGCACGCGGTAGAAGAACTCGTCGAGCGCATCGCATTCCCACCAGCCGTCCATGTAGGACTCCCCGATGCCGAGATGGGACTCGGTGACGACCCGTTTGTAGAATCGCCGGTCCAGCACCCTGATGTCCCAGGGGGCGGGGCCGCCCACGGTGATCTCCGCCGAAGCGAGAAGATCGACGAGTTTTTTCTCGAAAAAGGTTTCCGCCATCGTTTTCGGGGTTTACTCCGCCATGGCCTCGATGAAGGAGTCTATTTCACGCGCTTCGTCGTCGGTCAGACGGAACTCCATCGCCCCGGCGGTCCCTTCGACCTGGCGGGGGCTGCGCCCGCCGACGATGGCCGCCGTGACCGCCGGGTTGCGGAGCGTCCAGGCTATGGCGACCTCTCCGGCCGACCGGCCGTGTTTTCCGCCGACCGCTTTCAGCAGCTCGACGAGTTCGATGTTCCGCGAGAGGCGGGGTTCCTGGAACTCCCTGTTGCTTTTCCGCCAGTCGTTCTCGGGGAGGGACAGCGCCCGTTCGCGCGTCATGGCTCCGGTCAGCATGCCGGAAAGCATCGGCGAATAGACGATGACGCCGATATCGTGTTCGCGGCAGAACGGCAGGATATCCGTTTCTATCGCCCTGCGGAGCATCGAGTAGGGCGGCTGAAGGGTTTCGACCGGGGCGATCGCCTGCGCTCGCCGCATCTGGTCGACGTCGAAATTGGAGACGCCGATGTGACGCACGAGGCCCTCCTCCTTCAGTTCGGCCATCGTACGCCAGCCTTCCTCGATATCGTGATCCGGATACGGCCAGTGAATCTGGTAGAGGTCGATGGCGTCGGTCTTCAGGCGTTTCAGGCTCGCTTCGCACTCCCTTCTGACGGAATCGGCCTTGAGGCTGTTGCCGACGCGCCGGTTGTGGTTCCAGACCAGGGAGCATTTGGTGAAAACGAGCGGTTTTTCCGTCACACCCTCGAGAGCCCGCCCCACGAGATCCTCGGCGTGGCCGAGGCCGTAGACGGCGGCGGTGTCGATCCAGTTGATGCCGAGTTCCAGGGCTCTTTCGATGGCCGCTATCGCTTCGCGATCGTCCTGCGGCCCCCAGCCGTGAGCCCAGTCGCCGCCGCCTATCGCCCAGCTTCCGAAGCCCAGGGGCGTTATCAGCAGCTCTGTTTTTCCCAGACGTCGAGTGTTCATGGCAAGAGAGAGTGGTTTGTACGAAGCCTTGTGTCTTCCTCCCGTTTAAAGATAGGAAATCCGGCCGAATAGGCTATCGTACCGTGCCGGGGAGACGATTTTTCAGGAAGAAGTCCGGTTGTCCGCGGCGCCGTCCGGCCGGCGGAGGATGTTCCGCGCACGTTCGAGCGCATCGTCTATGTTTTCGAAGACGTTTTCCTCTCCGATACCGCTGACGATGCCGTACTGGCGCATCGTTTCGAGCGGTTGCGGATGAACGCCGGAGAGTACGATCCGCGTCCCCGTTCGCCCGCTGTGCTCGACGAGGTCCTTGAGCATGTTCAGGCCCGTCGCGTCGATGACCGGAACGTTGCGCATGCGGAGAATTCTGACCGCGGGAGGGTTTTCGACGATCCGCATGGACTCCTTGAACTTCGATGCGGCACCGAAGAAGAACGGCCCGTTGATCTCGTAGACCTCGACTCCTTCGGGGACGTCGCGGCTCACGATCGCAAGGGGGTCGTCGGCGTCTTCCTCTCGGTCCTTCAGTTCGCGTGTCACCACCTCGACGTTGGCTATGTCGGCCATTCTCCGCATGAAGAGCACCACGGCGAGCAGCAGGCCGACCTCGATGGCGACCGTGAGGTCGAAGATCACCGTGAGACCGAAGGTGGTGAGCAGCACGACAACATCGCTCCGGGGGCTTTTGAGCAGCTGGCGGAAGACATGGTATTCGCTCATGTTCCAGGCGACCACGATCAGGATGGCCGCAAGCGCGGACATGGGTATCAGCGCGGCCCACCGGCCGAAAACCAGCATGACGAGCAGCAGGGTCAGCGCATGCACGATGCCCGCGACCGGGGTCCGGCCGCCGTTGCGGATATTTGTCGCGGTGCGTGCGATGGCTCCCGTGACGGGGATGCCCCCGAAAAGCGGCGAGACGATGTTTGCCGCTCCCTGGGCGATCAGTTCCATGTTCGACTTGTGCCGTCCGCCGATCATGCCGTCCGCGACGACGGCCGAGAGCAGCGCTTCTATCGCGGCGAGCACGGCGATGGTTGTCGCCGGTATGACGAGTTCGCGGATCGTGGCGAGATCGAAGGCCGGCACGGACGGCGCCGGAATGGACGATGGAATGGCGCCGAAGCGGCTCCCGATGGTTTCGACGTCGAGTCCGGAAAGCTGCACCAGGACGGTGGTCGCCACAAGCGCGACGACGGAGCCGGGGATCTTTCTCGACACCTTCGGCCAGAGCAGGATGATGACGAGGGCGAGCGCGCCGGTTGCAAGGGTGGGGTAGTGGACCGTGTCGAGATGGGCGATGTAGGCTTCCCACTTGCCGAGGAAATCCGCCGGAGGCGTTTCCATGTCGAGACCGAGGAAATCCCTGATCTGACTCGAGAAGATAATGACGCCGATACCGCTGGTGAAGCCGACGACGACCGGGTAGGGAATGAACTTGATCAGCGACCCGAACTGCGCGAATCCCATGATCACGAGGATCACGCCGGCCATGACGGTCGCGAGCATGAGGCCGTTCAGGCCGTACTGCTGGACGATGCCGTAGACGATGACGATGAACGCTCCGGTCGGCCCGCCGATCTGCACCCTGCTGCCTCCAAGCACGGACACGATAAAGCCGCCCACGACGGCGGTGACGAGCCCTTTTTCAGGAGAGACTCCCGAGGCGATGGCGAAGGCTATCGCAAGCGGAAGGGCGACGACGCCCACGAGCATGCCTGCGACGACATCCTTCATCAGGGTTCCCCGGTCGAGACCGGGAAGCATCACGAACAGCTTGGGCCTGAACATGGCTTCTCAACCCTCGCTTTCGGTCTTGAATTCCGATGTTTCGTGGAAGATGACGCCCGGATAGTTCTCCTTCGCGACGTCGAGCATCCACTGGCTTTCCGCAAAGAAAACCGGATGCCCCTCCTTGTCTTCGGCGATCACCGGCGATTTGCGCCGCAGGAATTCTTCGTACTGGGCCCTGTCGGCACCGGTTATCCAGAAAGCCTTGAAGTAGCGCAGCGGCATGAAATCGCAGGCCGCGCCGTACTCGTGTTCGAGGCGGAACCTGATGACGTCGAACTGGAGTTCGCCGACGGTGCCGATGATTTTCCTGTTGCCGTGCTGGAGAAACAGCTGCGCGACACCTTCCTCGGTTAGCTGGCGCAGCCCCTTTTCAAGCTGCTTCGCCTTGAACGGATCGCGGTTGATGACTTCCTTGAAGATTTCCGGTGAAAAACTCGGAATTCCCCTGAACTGCAATTCCTCGCCTTCCGTCAGGGTATCGCCGATCTTGAGATTGCCGTTGTCGTAGAGGCCGACGACGTCGCCCGGCCAGGCGTCGTCTATCAGGTTCTTCTCGTTCGCCATGAACTGCGTCGGGTTGGCGAAACGCATCTTCTTGCCGAGCCGGGTGTGGTGGTAGAACCTGTTGCGTTCGAACGTTCCCGAGCAGATCTTGAAGAACGCCGTCCGGTCGCGATGGTTGGGGTCCAGATTGGCGTGTATCTTGAAAACGAAACCCGTCAGCGCCGCCTCCGATGCCCTGACGACCCGTTCCGCCGCTTCGCGTTCGTGCGGAGGGGGCGCGATTTCAAGGAATGTTTCAAGCATTTCCCGGACACCGAAATTGTTGACCGCACTGCCGAAGAACACGGGCGCGAGCGAACCGTCGAGATAGCGATCCACGCTGAAGGGATCGTAGACCCCCTCGATGAGTTCGGCGTCTTCGCGCAGCTGGTCGCAGAAAGACGAGGGTATCCATCGTTCCAGTTCGGGGTCGTCGATGCCCTGTATCTCGATATAGTGTTCGGTGATCCTGGTCTGGTCCGGTTCGAACAGGTTGAGCTGTTTGCGGTAGAGGTTGTAGACGCCCTTGAAGTTCTGTCCCTGGCTTATCGGCCAGGTGAGCGGCAGCACGTCGATCTGCAGCTTCTGCTCGAGTTCGTCGAGAAGCTCGAAGGGGTTGCGGCCCTCGCGGTCCATCTTGTTGACGAAAATAATGACCGGCGTGCTGCGCATGCGGCAGACTTCCATCAGCCTTTCGGTCTGCTCCTCGACCCCTTTGACGCTGTCGACCACGAGAATGACGCTGTCGACGGCCGTCAGCGTGCGGTAGGTGTCCTCGGCGAAGTCCTTGTGACCCGGCGTGTCGAGGATGTTGACTTTCATTCCCCTGTACTCGAAACCCATTACCGAGGTCGCCACGGAGATGCCCCGCTGTTTTTCGATCTCCATGAAATCGCTCGTGGCTGTTTTCCTGATCTTGTTCTGCTTTACGGCGCCCGCGGTCTTGATCGCGCCGCCGAAAAGCAGGAATTTCTCGGTCAGCGTGGTCTTGCCCGCATCGGGGTGGCTGATGATGGCGAATGTTCTGCGTTTTGCTATCTCTTGCTCAAGGGTCATTGCTCTCTGGTCGTCGGCATGTGAAAGAACCCGGAGCCCGTGCCTGCCGCAAAGACCGGAACGGGCGCCGGAACGCCGCCAAGATACGAAGCGGCGCAGGAAAAAGAAAGCCGCCGGGGGATGTAAAGCACGGGGAAGTTTCCTATTTTTCCTTTTGCAAACCTTGCGGATCCAGCCTCGACAAACCAACAGCACATCGGTCATGAGCAGTGTCAGTCCCCTGGCGGGAAAACTTCCTCCCCCGGAGTCGCTCGTCAATGTTCCTCTTCTCGTTACGGCGTATTTCTCGGATATTCCCGACCCGTCGGTTCCGCAACAGCGGGTTTCGTTCGGGACTTCCGGCCACAGGGGCTCGTCGCTGCGGTGTTCGTTCAACGAACGGCATATCCTCGCCATAGCCCAGGCTATATGCAATTACCGGAGCAGGGAGGGCATTGACGGGCCGCTCTTTCTCGGCATCGACACCCACGCCCTTTCCGAACCGGCATTCGCCACGACGCTGGAGGTGCTTGCGGCAAACGGTGTCAGCGTCATGATCGCCGGAAAGGAACGCTATACGCCGACTCCCGTCGTGTCACACGCCGTGCTTTCCTGGAACAGGGGCCGCAGAACCGGACTCGCCGACGGGATTCTCGTGACCCCTTCGCACAATCCTCCCGAGGACGGAGGTTTCAAGTACAATCCTCCGCATGGAGGCCCTGCCGGGAGTGTGGTCACCTCCTGGATAGAAAACGAGGCAAACGCCCTTCTCGAACGCTCCCTGCAAGGGGTGAAGCGGATAACGCTCGAACGGGCGATGAACGCGCCGACGACGCAGCGCTACGAGTATCTCGATACCTATACGGCCGATCTCGCCTCCGTACTCGACATGGAGGTGATTCGCGACGCCGGCCTTTCGCTCGGCGCCGATCCCCTGGGCGGCGCGGGCGTGCACTACTGGGAACGGATCGCGGAGCGCTACGGGCTCGATCTCGAGGTCATCGAAAAGACCGTCGATCCGACGTTCAGGTTCATGAGCGTCGACCGAGACGGCAAAATCCGCATGGACCCCTCCTCCTCCTTCACCATGCAGCCGCTCTTGTCGCGCCGGGACCGTTTCGATATCGCGTTCGCATGCGACACGGATCACGACCGGCACGGCATCGTCACGCGCGGTTCCGGCCTCCTGCAGCCCAATCATTATCTGGCCGTCTGCATCGACTATCTTTTCCGCCGGAGAACAGCCTGGCCGACCGACGCCATGGTCGGTAAAACCGTGGTGAGCAGCAGCATGATCGACCGGGTCGCACGGCGGCTCGGCCGCGGGGTGCGCGAGGTTCCCGTGGGCTTCAAATGGTTCGTCGACGGCCTGCTCGATTCGTCTCTCGGTTTTGCCGGAGAGGAAAGCGCCGGGGCCTCTTTCCTGAGAAAGAACGGCTCGGTCTGGACGACCGACAAGGACGGATTCATTCCCGCGCTGCTTTCCGCTGAAATGACCGCGAGGGAGGGCAGGGACCCCGGCGAACTGTACCGTGAACTGACCCGCGAACTCGGCGAACCGGTATACCGCAGGATCGACGCTCCCGCGACGCCTGCCGAGAAAGCACGTCTGAAGCGGCTCGATCCGCACAGCGTCCGGCTCTCTGACCTTGCAGGCGAGCGGATAGAGCATATTCTCACCAGCGCCCCGGGAAACGGCGAGCCCATAGGGGGACTGAAGGTGGTGACGGAAAACGGATGGTTCGCCGCGAGGCCGTCGGGAACGGAGGATGTCTACAAGATTTACGCCGAAAGCTTTCTCGGTGAGGAGCATGTCGGCCGTATTCTCGAAGAGGCCGGGGGCGTTGTACGGGACGCTCTTTCCGGGAGTTGACGGGGCAGGTGCGAAGGGGGTTTGCGCCGCATAAAATGCAGGGCATTTCTTTGATAATTCAGGAATCTTTGTATACTGTCTCAGCTTTTTTGAAAACCGCAACACGTTAACAGGAACGACAACCATGAATTTCAACCCGTGGCACCATGTTGAAATAGGCAAGGAGCAGCCCCATATCGTCAATGCCATCATCGAAATATCCAAGGGGAGCAAGACCAAGTACGAGCTGGACAAGAAAACCGGCATGCTGAAGCTCGACCGGGTGCTTTTTTCCTCGGTTTTCTACCCCGCCAACTACGGCTTCATTCCCAAGACCCTGGGAGAGGATCATGACCCTCTCGATATCGTGGTGCTCTCGCAGTGCGCCATCGTGCCGATGTGCATGGTTCGTGCCCGCGTCGTCGGCGTCATGCGCATGATCGACCATGGCGAGGGGGACGACAAGATCATCGCGGTGGCGGAGGACGACATGAGTATGTCGAACATCAAGAACGTCGACGAGATCTCGACGCATTTCAATTCGGAGCTGAAGCACTTTTTCGAGGAATACAAGGCGCTCGAACAGAAGACGGTGCTGGTCGAGGATTTCCAGGACGCGGATACCGCGAAGGAGATCGTCATCCAGTCGATCAGGAACTACCAGAAGACCTTCGGCGTGGCCGAGGAGATCAAGCCGGTTCCGGTCATCGCCTGAAGACCCGGTGTTTTTTTCGGCGAAACAGCCGGAAGGAAGAGGAACGGCGGATGGAAAACAGAACCATCCGCCGTTTTTTTATTGTCGAAAACGCGTTTTCCCTGCCGGCTTGGGACCTGCACCGATGAGCTTTGCGCCCTTTTTCCTATCTTGAACTCTTTGCGCCGCAAGGCGTTTTCCCACTGAGAACCACAATCATTCAGCTACAATGGAATACAGAATCGAAAAGGACACCATGGGGGAAGTACGGGTCCCCGCCGATAAATACTGGGGCGCGCAGACGCAGCGCTCGGTGGAGAACTTCAGGATCGGTCCGGCGGGTTCAATGCCGGGCGAGATCATCGAGGCGTTCGGCTACCTGAAAAAAGCCGCGGCCATAACGAACTGCGAACTGGGCGTGCTTCCGGAAGAGAAAAAAGACGCGATCAGCGCGGTATGCGACGAGATCGTCGCGGGAAAGCTGACCGACCAGTTCCCGCTCGTCATCTGGCAGACCGGCTCCGGTACGCAGTCGAACATGAACGTCAACGAGGTGGTCGCCAACCGCGCGCATGTGCTTGCAGGCAACCGCCTGGGAGAAGGGGAGAGGTTGCTGAACCCGAACGACGATGTCAACAAGTCCCAGTCGTCGAACGATACCTTTCCGACCGCCATGCATATCGCCGGATACAAGGTCATCGTCGAGAAAACCCTTCCCGGGGTCAGGATGCTCCGTGACGAGCTGAAGAAAAAGTCGGAGGAGATGAACAACGTCGTCAAGATCGGCCGCACCCACTGGATGGACGCCACCCCCCTTACCCTCGGCCAGGAATTTTCCGGTTATGTCTCCCAGCTCGATCACGGGATCCGCGCGCTTGAAAACACGCTGCCGCATCTTGCCGAACTCGCCCTTGGCGGCACGGCGGTGGGTACGGGTCTGAACGCGCCGAAGGGGTATGCCGAAAAAGTGGCCGGAACCATCGCCTCGCTGACCGGACTGCCGTTCGTGACCGCGCCGAACAAGTTCGAGTCCCTCGCCGCCCACGACGCCGTCGTCGAGTCTCACGGCGCGCTGAAGCAGCTTGCCGTCAGCCTCATGAAGATCGCCAACGACATAAGGATGCTGGCCTCCGGGCCGAGAAGCGGCATCGGGGAGATCACGATTCCTCCGAACGAACCGGGATCGTCGATCATGCCGGGCAAGGTCAACCCGACGCAGGTCGAGGCGATCACCATGGTCTGCGCGCAGGTCATGGGCAACGATGTCGCCGTGACCGTCGGCGGCTCCAACGGGCATTTTGAACTCAATGTTTTCAAGCCGGTCATGATCGCGAATCTTCTGCAGTCGGCAGGGCTCATCGGCGACGCCTGCGTCTCGTTCACCGAAAAATGCGTCCGGGGCATGGAGCCCAATCATCCGAGGGTCAGGGAACATCTCGAAAATTCCCTGATGCTGGTCACGGCCCTGAATACCCATATCGGCTACTACAAGGCAGCCGAGATCGCCAAGAAAGCCCATGCCGAGGGCAGCACCCTTCGCGAGGCGGCCGTCGGTCTGGGTTACCTGACCAGCGAGCAGTTCGACGAATGGGTCGTTCCCTCGAAAATGACCGGAAACCTGTAGGGCTTTCGCTGCACGGTTTTTTCCGGCGGCAAAGGTGCTTCTCCATGCGACCCGCTCCCGTGAGCGGGTCTTTTTTTACGGTTCTTCCTTTTCTCCCTGAAAACAGCTTATTTACCCTTATGCGCCGGGACCGGTGCATGTTCCGGAACCATTATCCTTTCGAAGATGGGCGATATCGACATCGAGGATTTCAGGGTGCGCGAGGGGCACAAGGTCCGCCTGCGGGAGTGGCCGACACGCATCCCGAAGATCTATTCGTCGAAAGACGAGTACAGGGACATGCTGAAAAAGCATGTCGAGGACCTCAGCGAACTGCAGCGTGTCCATTACGCCGACAACCGCTACGCGCTGCTCCTGATTTTCCAGGCGATGGACGCCGCAGGCAAGGACAGCGCCATTCGTCACGTGATGTCCGGGGTGAACCCCCAGGGTTGCCAGGTCTACAGCTTCAAGCATCCGACACCGGAGGAGCTCGATCACGATTTTCTCTGGAGAACGAACTGCGCGCTTCCGGAACGAGGCAGGATCGGCATTTTCAACCGCTCCTACTACGAGGAGGTGCTGATCGTCCGGGTACATCCTGAAATTCTGATGAGCCAGCACATTCCCGAGGACCTGCTGAACGGCAAGGATGTATGGAAAGAACGTTTCCGTTCGATCAACGACATGGAGCGCCACCTCCACCATAACGGTACGAGGATCGTCAAGTTTTTCCTGCATCTTTCAAAGGAGGAACAGCGCGAACGCTTTCTCGCCCGTATAGACGAGCCGGAAAAAAACTGGAAGTTCAGCGTGGGCGACATCGAGGAGCGAAAATTCTGGGACAGCTACATGGAGGCCTACGAAGACTGCCTCGGCGAGACGAGCACCGAGAGAGCGCCATGGTACGTGGTGCCGGCGGACGACAAGAAGAACGCCCGTCTTGTCGTCTCGAAAATCATCCTCGATACCTTCCGCTCCCTCGACATGTCCTACCCGGAGACCGGCGACGAGCGGCGTGCGGAACTGCAGCGGATCAGGGAACTGCTGGTCGCCGAACGGGAAGAGCAGGGCAAATAAATCCGTTCCGCCCTTTTGTTTGTCGGGGAGGATATGCATACATTGTTCCTGTTGTTGTTCTTTGAGCATTGTTGGAAAGACGGGATACCCCTCGACGGGGGTTTAAAAGGGAATCACGTGCGAATCGTGAGCTGACGCGCAACTGTAAGCCCTGATAGTGTTTTACGGCAAGGAGCCACTGCTTCCCCAGGGAAGCGGGAAGGCGCCGTTGAACGGGCGAGCCAGGAGACCTGTCTTGTCTTTCATACAGAGCCCGGCGAACATGAAACGTGTTGCCGCAGAGCCTGTGTCACCGGTGTGCTTTCGCGAACAAGGCATGTGACAAGAGAGATCCCTCTTCTTTACGGCGCTCCATTTGCGCCGTTTTCCCCATCTTTCCGTTACGGCTGTTTTCCGCGATCGTGTTTCCGCTGCCCGGCTCGGGTGGCATGCTCGATCACCGTTAAACCCCGTATCCATCATGAAAAACAGCCTGAGACTTGATGACGCGAACATCATCAAGCGAGACGGACGGGTCGTCGCATTCGACCCGGAAAAGATCACCTTTGCAATTTTCAGAGCCTTGCGCGCAGTCGGCAGACCCGACCGGGTTCTTGCGGAAGAACTCTGCCGGCAGGTCCTTTGTTCGGTCGCCGACGGCGCGTCCGGAACCACTCCTTCCGTAGAGGATATCCAGGACCGGGTAGAGAAGGTGCTTTTCGAAAACAGGGTCTTCGACGCCGCCAAGGCCTACATTATCTACCGCCATCAGCACGGCAACCTGCGCCAGACGAGGGAGATGTTCTCGAATATCGATCTGGTGGACGACTATCTGCATCTGAGGGACTGGCGGGTGAAAGAGAACGCCAACCTGAGCTATTCGCTCCAGGGGCTGAATCACCATATCGCCGGTATCGTCAGTTCCCAGTACTGGCTTAACGAGATATATCCGCCGGAGATCTCGGCCGCCCACCGTGAGGGTCTGATCCACATTCACGATCTCGGTTCACTGAGCGTCTATTGCGTCGGATGGGATCTCGAGGACCTCTTGCTCAGCGGTTTCCGCGGCGTCGACCAGCAGGCTACGAGCGCGCCGGCCAAACACCTGCGTTCCGCTCTCGGTCAGATCGTGAACTTTTTCTACACCATGCAGGGAGAAGCCGCCGGGGCGCAGGCGTTCTCGAATTTCGACACCTGGCTCGCGCCTTTCATCCGTTACGATTCGCTCGATTACGCAGGGGTGCGTCAGTGCCTGCAGGAGTTTTTCTTCAACATGAACGTTCCGACGAGAGTCGGGTTTCAGACCCCGTTCACCAATGTGACACTCGATCTCAAAGTACCCGGATTCATGCGGGACCGTCAGGTCATCATCGGCGGGGAACTGCGTGAAGAGGTGTACGGGGATTTTCAGGAAGAGATGGATATCTTCAACCGGGCATACGCTTCCGTGATGCTCGACGGGGACGCGAACGGTTCGGTTTTCTCCTTTCCCATCCCGACCTACAACATTACGGCCGATTTCGACTGGGAAAATCCCGTATACGAGGGTATATGGGAAATGACCGCCAAATACGGCATTCCCTATTTCTCCAATTTCGTGAATTCCGACATGAGTCCCGACGACGTGCGGAGCATGTGCTGCCGTCTTCGCCTCGACAAGCGGGAACTGCAGAGCCGCGGCGGCGGGCTGTTCGGTTCGAACCCGCTGACCGGATCCGTGGGGGTCGTCACGATCAACCTGCCGGTGCTCGGTTATCTTTCCCGCTCGGTAGAAGAGTTCTTTCAGCGCCTCGCAAGGGCGATGGAACTCGCAAAGAGCAGCCTCGAGATCAAGCGCAAAGTGATCGAGCGACTGACCGGGCAAGGCCTTTATCCCTATTCCCGTTTCTATCTCCGCAACCTGTTGAAGAAAAACGGCGCGTACTGGGACAACCATTTCTCGACCATCGGGCTCGTGGGAATGAACGAGTGCTGCCGCAACTTCCTGGGGTGTTCGCTCGGCGAGCCCGCGGGCCATGCGTTCAGCCTGAAGGTGCTTGATTTCATGCGTGAGCGGCTCGAGGCCTTCCAGGAGGAGACCGGTCATATCTACAATCTCGAGGCTACGCCGGCCGAGGGGACGGCATACCGCCTGGCCAGGCTCGACAAGGCCGCGCATGCCGATATCATCGTGGCGAATGAAGAGGCAGAAGGAGCCGAGCCCTACTACACCAATTCGTCCCAGCTTCCGGTCAACCATACCGACGACCTTTTCGAGGCGCTGCGCCTGCAGGACGAGATGCAGGTGCGCTACACCGGCGGAACGGTCTTTCACGCCTTTGTCGGCGACCGGGATTTGCCGGCGGCTTCCGCGCGGCAGCTGGTGAAAAAGATAACCGCGAATTTCCGGCTGCCCTATATCACTCTTTCTCCGACCTTCAGCATCTGTCCTTCACACGGGTATCTTGCGGGCGAACATCACGAATGCCCGGTCTGCGAAGAGCGTGGGGAGGTGGTCGAGTGTCTTGTTTTTTCGCGTATCGTGGGATATCTCAGGCCGGTCAGCCAGTGGAATGCCGGAAAGCGCGCCGAATTCGACGACCGCAAGCTTTACGGGACAGCCGTGCCCGGGGAGGTGGCGGAGCCTGAAACAGCCTGCGGCGAGTTTTGCGACGCTTCCCGGGGGGTATCGTGACAGGGGAGGTTGCAACCGATGGTTCCGGCCGCGCCGTGTTGCTTCCGGCGCGGCCGCTGTTTCCCGTGGGAGGGTTCCTGAAACAGAGCATGAACGACTTTCCCGGACGAATCTCGGCGGTGGTGTTTTCGAAAGGATGCAATTTCCGTTGCGTCTACTGCCACAATCCCGAGCTGGTGGTGCCGCAATGCCCTGCTTCCCCGAAGGACGTGCCGCATGAGCTGATATTCGAATGGCTTCGGCGGAACCGAAGTCTGCTCGATGCGGTGGTCGTTACCGGCGGCGAGCCTACCCTTCACCGGTCGCTGCCTGATTTTCTTGAACGGGTCAGGGCGCTGGGATTCGAGGTGAAGCTCGACACCAACGGCACGAATCCCCCGATGCTGGAAATGCTCCTGAACGAAGGGCTCGTGGATTATATCGCCATGGATATCAAGGCCTTGCCGGACAGGGAGGCGTACGGCAGGGTCTGCGGCGTGACGATTACGGAAGACATGCTCGCAGGGATTCTGCGTTCCCTGCGGTTGCTGCATGAATCAGGGGTGGCCTGCGAGGTGAGGACGACCCTGCTCAGGCCGTTTCACGAGGAAGGGGATATCGCCACGCTTGCGGGGATGATCGGGGTGCCGTTTTTCCTGCAGCAGTTCAATCCGGAAAAAACACTCGAACCGTTTCCCGGAAAGCCGTTCGGGCGTGGTGAAATCGAAAAAATCATTGCCGGTTTAGAACCAAAAGCAGGCAATGTTTGTTTAAGATAATGTAGTGATTGTGTTGTTTTTCTCCGTTCGGCCTGTCCCTGATCTATCAGGGCAGGTTTTTTTTAACCCCGCGTTTTTCTTATCACCACCCTGTAGTCGGCAGGCTTGCCGAAATACATCCATGAACTGACCAGTACGTCCGCGCCCGCGCTGGCGTAAGCGGTTGCGTTCGAGGCGTTGACCCCGCCGGCGGCGGCGACGACGATGCGGCTGTCGATGGCTCGGACTTCAGCCGCGATAGCGGAAACGGACGCCGGATCGAGCTTGTCGAGCTGGATGATATCCGCTCCCGAACGGGCTGCGAGACGGGCGTTTTCCATTGATTCCACTTCCACGGCGACCTTTTTTTCCGGGCATTTCGACTTGATCGAGGCCAGCCTGTCGCAGAGTGCCTCCACCCCTCCGAGAAGTTCGTAATGGTTCGAAAAGATCAGGACGGAATCGGAGAGACCGAGTCTGTGGGGATAACCGCCCCCTGCCACGAGAGCCTTCAGCGAAAGGTGCTTGATTCCCGGCAGGTGCTTTCTCGTGCCGCATACCTCGACGCTCCTTCCCCCGGATGAGGCGTTGTCGACCATGGCGCGGGTTCTTGTGGCGATCGCCGAGAAATGTTCAAGAATGTTCTGCGATACTTTCCAGCCCGTATGGAGCAGTTCGGCGCTGCCGCGTGCCTTGAGAACCGTTTCCCCTGCGGCCGCTTTCTGCCCGCTTTTCAGCAGCAGTTCCGTTTCCACTCCGAGCACGGAGAAGACTTTTTCAGCTTCCTCGCTGCCGCAGACGGTCAGGGGTTCCTTGGGGCTGAAATGGATTTCGGCGTCTATCGGGGAAAGGTCGAGGAGCGAACTCGTGAGGTCGAGATAGGGTGCGTCTTCCCTGAGAAGCGCCTCGATTTCCGTGATGCTGGTTGTAAAATGCACGGCGGCTTTCGTTAGGTGTTAAGCGTAGAGCTTGCGCATGATCGTTTTCCGTCAGGAATATACAAAGGCGTGAAGAGTTTGCAGCACGGTCGGGGCGGGAAAAAACTTCAGGGGTTTACTGTACGGGCTTCGTATGTGCGTGTCCTTGCGTCGGGCGTTACGTATCTCGTGTTCCGGCGTCTCATAAAGAGACGATGAAAAAAAATAAGGTTTGTATTCATCGCCGTGCGCTGTTTCCGGCTTTCCCGGGCTGAAGGGTGAATATCAATATGATTTTTTTGCCTTGTATGTGTGGATATGTTGAAAACTTTCGAAAGCACGGTTCGCGTACGGCCTGATAGGCGGGATTTTTTGACGGAAAAAGATGGCGGCAGACGAGGGCGTTTTATTCTAAAGATATTTATTATAATGTTTTAAGTTTCCTGTCGCTGATGGGTGCAAAAGATGCTGTGTTCCGTTGCGGTAACGTGGCGCACGGTGTCGACAGGTGTTGGCCGAATGTTGATAACTTGTGAATATCGTTTCCGCCGGTCTCATTTTCTGTTCCGCCCCGTCCGTTTCAGGCTGACGGACATCAGGAAGAAGTGAATGGAAAAGCCGTATATTTGACCGTTCATGCGGCCTCGCGCCGCCCTTGTTATTGAACCGATAAATCATGATACATGGCTGCACTCGATCCGGAAGAGTTTCTCGACAGGGCGAAACGTATTCGTCTCGTTCTCAGCGACAATGACGGTGTGTTTACCGATAACGGCGTCTATTATTCCGAGCGGGGAGAAGCTTTCAAGCGCTATTCGATTCGTGACGGCATGGGCGTGGAGCGTCTCGGGGCGGTCGGTATACGAACAGGAATCATGACCGGCGAAAATTCTCCCAATCTCGCGAAGCGGGCCGAAAAGCTGAAAATCGACCTGCTCTATCTCGGCGTGAAGGACAAGCTGGCCAGACTGCAGGACGTGCTCGACGATACCGGACTTGAAATGAACGAACTCGCCTACATCGGAGACGACATCAACGATGCAGGGATAATGGAAGCCGTCGCTTCCAGAGGGATCACCGCATGTCCGGGCGACGCGACGACGTTCGTAAGGCCGCTTTCCCATTACATCTGTTCGGCATTCGGCGGCAACGGGGCGTTTCGCGAATTTGCCGAAAAGCTCATTTCGCTCAGAAACGGCTGAAACCGCCATATCGTATGCAGGTATCAAACAGCCTTCGTGTTTCTTGCGGGGCGGGGGCTTCGGGAATGATGCATGGCTGAAATCGTTATCGGCAAGAGAGCCGTGGGCGTCGGCAATCCGGTGTTCGTCATTGCTGAAATCGGCATCAATCACAATGGTTCGCTCCCGCTCGCCAGACGGCTTGTCGATATGGCTTCGGAAGCGGGATGCGACGCCGTGAAGTTCCAGAAACGCACGCCGGAACTCTGCGTGCCGCCCGACCAGCGGGATATCATGCGAGACACTCCCTGGGGGAGGATGCGCTATATCGATTATCGTTACAGGGTCGAGTTCGGCGAGGAGGAGTATCGGGAGATCGACCGTCACTGCCGAAGCAGGGGGATACTCTGGTTCGCTTCCTGCTGGGATGAGGAATCCGTCGATTTCATGCGGCGGTTCGAACCGCCCTGCTACAAGCTGGCCTCTGCATCGCTGACGGATCTTGCGCTCGTGAGGCATTCGCGGGCGACGGGATGTCCGCTGATTCTCTCCACGGGCATGTCCACCATGGCGGAAATCGATGCGGCGGTTCGTTCCGCAGGCAGGGACAACCTGCTGCTTGCGCACACGAATTCTTCCTATCCCTGCCCCCCTGAAGAGCTCAATCTCAGAATGATAGAGACCTTGCGGGGTCTTTATCCCGGATTGCCTCTCGGTTATTCGGGGCATGAGCAGGGGATAGCGCCGACGCTGGCCGCCGTCGCCATGGGGGCCTCTTTCGTCGAGCGGCATATCACGCTCGATCGCCGCATGTGGGGTTCGGACCAGACCGCATCGCTTGAAAAGGACGATCTGATGCGTCTCGTGGCAGGGATCAGGGAGATCGAAAAAGCCCTCGGCGACGGCAGGAAGCGGATCACTCCCGGCGAGCAGTTCGCCAGAAAGAAACTCCGTCGGCGATGAGTTTTGCGGACCTTCTTTCTGCTGTTGTCCGGGGTTGTGTTTTCGGAACTTTCCGGGGGGTTTGGAGCGGCAGTTTGCTATTTTCCGGCTTCGCGATTAAATTTCCCGCTTGATCGGAAGGGTTGCATGATGGATTTAAAGCAGCGTCCGCCGGCCATCCGCATCTTTCCGCGTCAGCATTGACATACCGCTATAACCGAAAAAATCCCAGAACGAAACATGAGCGACAATAAAAAAGCACAGGTCCAGGAATTCGAATACAAGGCCGAGATGAAGCAACTGCTCCATCTTATCGTTCATTCCCTCTATACGCATCCGGAAATTTTTCTTCGCGAGCTGATTTCAAACGCGTCCGATGCCCTGAACAAGGTCCGTTTCAGTCAGTTGACGCAGAGCGGGTCGGCGGAGGAGGGAGACGGTGAACTGAAGATCTCGATCACCCTCGACGAGGAGAAGCGGAGTTTCGTTATCGAGGATAACGGTGTCGGCATGAGCGAGGAAGAGCTGATCGCCAACCTCGGCACCGTGGCCAAATCGGGAACGCTCGGTTTTCTGCAGGCCATGAAAGAGCAGCAGCAGGGCGGTGCCGGTATGGACGCCAACCTCATCGGCCAGTTCGGTGTCGGTTTTTACTCGGTGTTCATGGTGACCGAGGAAGTGACGGTCGAGACCAGTACGGACGGGGCGGACGGATGTCGCTGGAAATCGTCGGGAGAGGGCACCTACACGATCGAAAAAATCGGGAAGCGGAACAGGGGGACGAGAATATCCTTCACCCTTCGCGAGGAATCCGGGGAGTTCGCGGAATCCTTCCGTGTCGAGAATATCATCCGCAAATATTCGAACTTCGTCGATTTTCCCATCTACCTCGACAACAAGAGGATCAACAGCGTGACCGCGCTCTGGCAGAAACCCAAGAGCGAAGTGACGGAGGAGGAGCTGAACGAATTCTACAAGTTCGTTTCGGTCGATTACCAGGAGCCGCTCTCACATCTTCACCTTTCGCTCGAGGGTGTCGTGAATTTCAAGGCGCTTCTCTTTCTGCCGAAAGAAGCTCCCGTGGATATGCTCTACCAGCAGGGCGCCCTTGAAAACCACGGGCCTCAGCTCTATGTGAAGAAGGTGATGATTCAGCACGAATGCAAGGACCTGCTTCCCGAGTATCTCCGGTTCGTTACCGGTGTGGTCGATACGGAAGATCTGCCGTTGAACGTGTCGCGGGAGGTCGTGCAGAACAGTCCCGTCATGGCGAAGATCCGCCAGATCCTGACGACGAAGATCCTCGCGTGGTTCGAAAACCTCGCACAGGAAGAGCCCGATACCTTCCGGAGGTTCTACAAGGCGTTCGGTCCCGTCATAAAAATCGGCCTGAACACGGATTTTACGAATCGGGAAAAGCTCATCGAACTGCTCCGTTTCGAGAGCACCGCGACGGAGGAGGGCGAGTACGTGACGTTGAAGGAGTATGTGGGCCGGATGGGTGAGGATCAGAAGGAGATCTACTATCTTTCGGGCGACAGCCGGCGTCAGCTTCTGTCGCATCCGAACCTGGAGTACTTCCGGAAAAAAGGCATCGAGGTGCTGCTGCTCGTCGATCCCGTCGACGTGTTCGTCATCCCCTCGATCAGCGAATACGACGGCAGGCCCCTGAAGTCCATCGAAAAGGCGGACATCGATTTCTCGAAGGGCGACGAAGGGGAAGAAGAGGCTCTCGGCAGTTCGATGATGGAGCCCGTCATCAGGATTTTCCGCGAAACGCTCGGCGAGAGCGTCGAAGACGTCGTCGCATCGCACCGGCTGGTCAATTCGCCGGTCACGCTGGTCGGTTCGAAGGACGCCATGGACTCCCAGGTAGAGAAAATGCTCCGGATGATGAACAGGGACATGGCTTCGGGCAGGAAAATCCTCGAAATCAATCCCTCTCATCCGGTGATAAAGAATCTTGCGGGACTCTGCGTGCTCGACGAGAACGACCCGATCATCCGCACGACGATGCGCCAGCTTTTCGAGGGAGCGCAGCTGCTCGAGGGCGGGCTGGAAGATACGGCCGATTTCGTCTCCCGCATGACGGAGATAATCGAGGCCGCAACGAGATCCTCGAAATCGTGAGCTGCTTTTCCGTTGCCCGCATTGCGGGAAAGAGCAGACGGCAGGAGGCCCTGACGTGAAGCCGCAGGAATACATCGAGCCGGAAAAGTTGCTTGTTTTCCAGAAGAACGAGATTACCGAGCATCATATCTACAAGCGCCTGGCGGAAAGCGCGACCGGTGTGAGGAACCGCCGGGTGCTCGCCCAGATCGCCGATGACGAACTGCGCCACTACACCATCTGGAAGAGCTACACCCGCCGGGATGTCAAGCCCGACAGGCTGAAGATCGCTTTCTTTTCGGCGGTATGCTCCCTGCTCGGCCTGACGTTCGGCATCAAGCTCATGGAGAAAGGAGAGAAAGCCGCCTACGACGTGTATCGCCGTCTTTCTCCCTCGTTCAGGGAAGCGGAAAAAATCGTTCATGACGAGGAGGAGCATGAGGAGGCGCTGATCGACATGCTCGATGAAGAGCGCCTGAAATATACCGGCTCCGTGGTGCTCGGCCTGAACGACGCTCTCGTCGAGTTGATGGGGGTGCTTGCCGGGTTGACGTTCGCGCTGCAGGATTCGAGATTCGTCGCGCTTACCGGCATCATCACCGGCTTTGCCGCGGCTCTGTCCATGGCTGCTTCGGAGTATCTCTCGACCAGGGCGGAGCAACAGTCGAAAAGTCCTCTCAAGGCGGCCCTCTATACCGGTATCGCCTATATAACGACGGTTGTGCTGCTGATTGCTCCCTATCTCCTGCTTCCTTCCCTTTCCGCGGCGCTGGCTACGGCCTTTCTGATGTCGATCTGTATTATCGGGGTTTTCAATTTCTACGTTTCGGTCGCGCAGGATCTTCCGTTCAGAAGCAGATTTCTCGAAATGGTCGGTCTGAGTTTCGGGGTTGCCGTGCTGAGTTTCCTTGCGGGCATGGTGGCGCGGGTTGTTTTCGGGGCCGGGTGATCATGTTCCGGTCCTGATCCGTTGCGCGACGGCCTCCATCGCCTGTTCTTCCGATTCCGGAACCGAGGTATCCACGAAAATCGCGATGTCCTGTTCTTTGCCGGAAAGCGTGTCGCGGTTTTTCAGTTGCGAAACGAGCACGGAGCGGTCGGCTTCGGAGGCATCGGCGCCTTCTCTCCGACGCGAGTTCACTCGGTGTTCAAGAATGTTTTCCGGCGCACTGCAGCAGAGGATCATGACCGGCAGACCCCGTCGTTCGGCGAGTTCTACGAACTTTCGTCGCTCTTCCTCGCATAGAAAGGTCGCGTCGGCGATGACTGTATGGTTTTCGTCGAGGCAGCGCGATGCGATGGAGTGCATTTTCGCATAGGTCCGTTTCGTCGTTTCGGCTGCATAGAGTGCGCGTTTGCGTTCGCCGCCGGTTTTTTCGAGACGTTCGATGCCGAAAAGTCTTTTCCTTTCGACATCCGAGCGGATGTGAACGGCCTGCAGCTTTTCCGCCATCCTGCGGGCAAGCGTCGTCTTGCCGCTTCCGGACACGCCGCAGGTGATGACGAGTCCACAGGGTTTCGCCATGCCGAACGAACGGGCGAGAGCGAGATAGGCCCGGTGTTCGTCGAGTATCCCGCTTTTTCGCTCATCCGCGGTTTCCTGCAGAAGACGGATGGCCGTAACCTTGGCCCGCACCATCGCCCTGTAGGTTTTATAGAAGCGCAGAAGCGACAGGCCGTCGTAATCTCCGGTGAGCGAGAGGTAGTCGTTGAGGAACCGCCATGCGTATTCGGGGCGGCCCCTGTGTTCGAGGTCCATGACGAGAAAGGCGATGTCGCTGATCACATCGATTGTGCTGAGGAAGGGATTGAATTCGATGCAGTCGAAGATCGTGACCTTTCCGTTCCACAGCACCATGTTGCCCGTATGCATATCGCCGTGGCATTGCCTGATCCGCCCGGTCGCTTTTCTCGATGAAAAGAGCGTGAGAAGCCGCCGGTGTTCGGCTTCGCTCCATGACTTCAGGGACGCGAGTGCTTCGGCTTCCTCCCGGTCCATGGTCAGGCGGGCGGCTTCGGTGAAATTGTCCAGTACGGGTTGTATGACCATCTCGGGCCGTCCGAACGGCGTGTCGGGCCCGACGGCCGGGAGGGAGAGGTGAAATGCCGCCACCACTTCCGCGATCTGGTCCACCGCTTCCTCCCGGAGCAGATTCCTGGAAAGCAGGGAGTCGAGTTCCATGCTGCGGTCGAACTGCACCATTTTGACCGCATGGTCCACGATTCGCCCGCTGCCGGCTATCCGAAGCCGTCCGTCGTCGTTCGTGACGGGCACGACATCGAGATAGAGTTCCGGACAGAGGCGCCTGTTGAGGCGGAGTTCTTCCCGGCAGTAGTGCTCCCGTTTTTCGGGCGAGGAAAAATCCAGAAAGCCGAGATCGACGTTTTTCTTGACCTTGTAGGCATAGCGCCCGGTAAGGAAGAGCAGGGAAATATGGGTTTCGACGACCTCGATGCCGCCTGTTTCGTGAGGGTATGCCGAAGGATCCCGGAGTCCCTCGAGGATGTCGTTCATGCTGCTTCCCGGTCTTGTCCGCGAGGGCCGATGGCGCCGCCGGGGAGGGCGGGCGTTGCCTCACGGTCTTTTCCGGCGCCGTGTTGTCAGTCTTCGCCGGCTATGGTTTTATCGTAAAAATAATTGTAAATTCATCGTTTATTGTAAAATAAAAATTTGTGCCCAAAACAATCCAAACTCGCACTGTTCATGGTTCAGTTGTCGAAAATTCTTTGTCCCACCGATTACTCGAAAACTTCGGAGAATGCCGTTCGCTATGCCATAGAACTGGCCAGGAAAGTCAATGCTCACGTTCGTTTTCTTCACATCATGCAGCCGGAGAACATTGCCGAGAAAACCGCCTACAGCTATGGCGTGATGTCCAGAAGCGCCGGAGAAGATGTTGTTTCGGAGGAGTTCAGAACGCTCCTGATGGAGGAGAAGAAAAAAGGGCTTTCGGCCGATGTGCTGATTCTCAGGGGCAATCCCTACGATACGATCATCGAGCAGACCAACAGCTGGTCACCCGATCTTCTGGTAATGGGTTCCCACGGCAGAACCGGGTTGAACCGCATTCTGATGGGCAGCGTTGCAGAAGCTGTTTTTCACGCGGTGAACATTCCGGTCCTTCTCGTCAAGCAGGGCGCCGCGGAAAAAGCGACGAGAGATTACAAGTAAGTTTTATTTGCCTGATTAACTCTTAACAGTACCTGTTCATGCTAACCGACGGTATTATCCTCATGGTCGTGGGAATGGTCGTGGTATTTCTGTTCCTGCTGCTGCTCAACCTCCTGATTGCCGGGCTTTCCTCTTTTCTCAAGGACCATGCGCTCCGGGAGCAGCAGATGCTGCTGGAAGCCGAGGCCGCAAAAAGAAACAAGAAGAAGGCAAAACAGCAGAAACAGCAGACCGTCGCAGCCGTTCCCGCCGAGGACGCCGCGAGAGTGACGGCCGTTATTTCCGCCGCGCTTCACGCGCATCGCAACCGGTGAATTCCGTTACCAGTTTCGTACCGCTAACGCTAACAAGAAAAGGATTATGAAAAAGATAAGGTTTATGGACGTATCCTTTCGTGACGGCTTCCAGTCCTGTTACGGAGCAAGGGTGAAAACCGACGATTTTCTTCCGGTACTCGAGGCCGCCGTCGCGGCCGGGACCGATAATTTCGAGATCGGGGGCGGCGCGCGTTTCCAGAGTCTCTATTTCTATTGCCAGGAAGACGCGTTCGACATGATGGATGCCGCCCGCAAGGTCGTCGGTCCCGATATAAACCTGCAGACCCTCTCACGAGGCGCCAACGTCGTGGGACTGGTCTCCCAGTCGAGGGATATCATCGACCTGCATGCGCGCATGTTCAAGAAGCACGGCATCACCACCATCAGGAATTTCGACGCCCTCATGGATGTGCGCAATATCGCCTATTCAGGCCAGTGCATTCACAATGCGGGGCTCAAGCACCAGGTTGTCATAGCCCTCATGGGACTGCCGCCGGGCCTGAACGAGAAATACTGCCATACGCCACAGTTCTATATCGACAAACTCAAGGAGATCATCGACGCGGGAATTCCCTTCGACAGCGTTGCCTTCAAGGATGCTTCGGGAACGACCACGCCGGCCATCGTCCATGAGTCCATCAAGGGGGCGAGAAAGATCCTGCCCGCCGATACGGTCATCGAGTTCCATACTCACGATACAGCCGGTATGGGTGTCGCCTGCAATTTCGCGGCCATCGAGGCCGGAGCGGACATCATAGACCTCGCCATGGCCCCGGTAAGCGGCGGTACGGCGGAAGTCGATATTCTCACCATGTGGCACAGGCTTCGCGGAACGGACTATACCCTCGATATCGATCACGAGAAGATCATCGAGGTCGAGGCGATGTTCATCGATCACATGGACAAGTACTACATGCCGCCGGAAGCCAAAGAGGTCAACCCGCTGATTCCGTTCTCGCCGATGCCCGGCGGCGCTCTCACGGCGAACACGCAGATGATGCGCGACAACAATTCGCTGCATCTCTTCCCCGAGGTCATCAGGAACATGCGGGAAGTGGTGGCCAAGGGCGGCTTCGGTTCCTCCGTCACCCCGGTATCGCAGTTCTATTTCCAGCAGGCCTTCGCCAATACCGTTCAGGGCAAATGGAAGAAAATTACCGAAAGCTACGGCAAGATGGTGCTCGGGTACTTCGGCAAGACCCCCGCGGAACCCGACCCGGAGATCGTGAGCCTCGCTTCGGAGCAGCTCGGTCTGCAGCCCACGACCGAGGATGTGCACGACATCAACGACAAAAACCCCGAACTCGGCATCGAATACAACAAAAAGCTTCTTGAAAAAGAAGGACTGCCGACGAGCGACGAAAACATTTTCATTTCGGCAACCTGCGGCGCGAAGGGGATCGCATTCCTGAAAGGCGATGCTCCCCTCGGTATACGCTACAAGGCCGATGTCGAAGCGGAAGCCGCCGCGAAAGCCGCGCCCAAAGGCGAAGCGAAATCCGGAGCCGCGGCTTCGAAGCCCCGCTCTTCTTCGGGCAACTATACCGTCACGGTCGATGGCCGGGCTTACAACGTCACCGTCGCCGAGGGCACGGGGGCGGTGCAGTCCGTATCGCCCGCTCCGTCCGCCGCCGCTTCTCCCCAGGCATCCGCCGAGGCCCAGGGCGACGGCACGCCCGTGGAGGCCGCCATGCCCGGCAGCGTCATCGCCATCGAGGTCGAGGTGGGCGACAGTGTCAGCGAAGGAGACGATGTCATCATTATCGAGGCGATGAAGATGGAGTCTCCCGTAAAGTCGCCGAAATCGGGCAAGGTTCTCTCGATAGAGGTGTCACCCGGTGATACGGTCGCCACGGGGGATGTGCTCATGTATATCGCATAAGCCGGATTCCGGCATGAATGCGCACGGATTCCGAGGCGGTTCCGTGCGCTGCTTCTGAAACTCAACGATTAACGGTTTATCAAGACACTTATGCGTACGTTTATTCTTGTGCTCCTGTCGGTACTGTTTCTGGGCACGACGGCGCGGGCCGAAGGATTTTTTTCCGCCGACAGCGGCACGGTGACGCTCCAGGTACCGGAGGATCTCGAACTGGTCAAGGTGCCGGTGAAAGACAGCCGAACGCTCAGGGTCGGCGACGAGGTGCATGTCGGGGATTTTCTCGGCCTGTTCGCCGACGAGAAACACAACAAGATCAGCATAACGGCAGGGGTGACGGGTCACATAACCGCTATCAATTCCGAGTTCTATTCGAAATATACCCATGTTCCGGCCGGGACCGTTCTGCTTACGATCGAGAAGCAGTCACTGCTTGTCAGCACCCAGGGATCCGAAACCGGCGCCGAGGGGCTTTCAATACAGAAGGTTTTCAGGAACCTCGCGGAAAGCACGGGCATCTACGCCCTGATCAACGACAACAGCCTGACATGGACCGAAGGGCTGGGACGCCTGCTCATGATCAGCGTCGGCGCCCTGCTCATCTACCTCGGCATCGCCAAGGGCTTCGAGCCGCTGCTGCTCATTCCGATCGGCATGGGCGCCGTGCTGTCCAACATTCCGCTCGCCTATATAAACGATGAAGGCGGTATCCTGCGCTACGTCTACGATGTGGGTATCGAAACCGGAGTTTTCCCGCTCATTATTTTCATGGGGGTCGGCGCAATGACCGACTTCGGTCCCATGATCGCCAATCCGAAAACCGCACTGCTCGGCGGCGCCGCCCAGTTCGGTATTTTCTCGACACTCATCGGCGCGCTGCTGCTCTCGCAGTATGTGCCGGGGATAGAGTTTTCAATGAAGGACGCGGCTTCGATAGGCATCATCGGCGGCGCCGACGGTCCGACCTCGATCTTTCTCGCTTCCCGCCTCAGCCCGCAGCTTCTCGGCAGCATCGCCGTCGCGGCATATTCATACATGGCGCTGGTGCCGATCATTCAGCCGCCGATCATGAAACTGTTCACCTCCAAGTCGGAAAGGGCGATCAAGATGACACAGCTTCGCTACGTGTCGAAACGGGAAAAGATTCTGTTCCCGATCATCGTCATCGTGCTGTGCGCTCTTCTGCTTCCTTCCGCCGCGCCGCTTATCGGCTTCCTGATGTTCGGCAACCTGATGAAGGAGTGCGGCGTCGTGGACCGTCTCAGCGATACGACGCAGAACGCGCTGATCAATATCGTGACCATCTTTCTCGGGCTCGGCGTGGGCAGCAAGCTCTCGGCGGAGAAATTTCTCAATCTCGAAACGCTCGGCATCATCGTTCTGGGCCTGATCGCCTTTTCGTTCGGCACCTCGGCTGGCGTACTCATGGCCAAGTTCATGAACATCTTCCTCAAGCAGAAGATCAACCCGCTGATCGGTTCGGCCGGCGTTTCAGCCGTGCCCATGGCCGCCCGTGTTTCCAACAAGGTCGGGCTGGAATCCGATCCGCACAACTTCCTGCTCATGCACGCCATGGGTCCGAACGTGGCCGGCGTCATCGGTTCGGCCGTAGCCGCCGGCATCCTGCTCTCCGTGTTCCTCTGAGGAAACCGCATCCGGCCGTCAACAAAAAAAGCAGAGCTTCCTGACAAAGCTCTGCTTTTTCATTTAAGTCTTTTCCGTGCATTACGTCCTTTTTCCCTGCCCGCCAGGCTCTGGCGGCATCACTTCTTCAGGATGATTTCGCAGTCGGGGTGGAGTTCGAGAAAATGTTCCAGTTCCTCGTTTGAAATCTGGCCTGCCGAGAGTTCGATCTTTTCCAGATATTCAAGGTTCATCAGCGGAGCGATCGAGGTGACGGGGGTATCCGCAAAGGCGAGTTCCTCGAGTTCCGGCAGCCCGGCAAGCGGTTCGAGCGAGGCCACCCTGGTTTCGTTGAAGCTGAGTTCCCGGAGGTTGATGAGTTCCGAGAGCGGTTCCAGGGTATCGATTCCGGTACGGCTGATTCTCAGGTATTCAAGATTCTCCAGGCCGGCAAGCGGCGAGATGGTTTCTACCATCGTGTTGTTGAGGCCGAGCTCGATCAGATTCTCCAGTTTCGAGAGCGGTGCGAGCGATGAAATTCCCGTTTTGTAACAGCTGAGCTTTTCCAGGTTGACAAGTTCCGAAACGGGAGCGAGGTCGGAGATCGGCGTTTCCGAGCAGTAGAGCTCCTCGAGGTTCACCAGGGCGGCTACCGGCGAAAGGTCTTCCACCTCGGTGCTCGATATCCAGAGCAGCTTCAGGGCGGTCAGTCCGGCGATCGGTTCGAGAGACGAAAAATCACAGTCGAAAGCGTAGAGACGCTGGAGGTTCCTCAGGTTTTGCAGCGGAGCCAGGCTTTCGATCGGGGTTTCGTCGCATCTTAGCTGCTGCAGATTCTCAAGAATCCTGATCGGGGCGAGACTGTGGATTCTCCGGTTGTCGCATCTCAGGTGAGAAACGTTGAAAAAAGTCATCAGTTCACTCTCCGAAGGGTCCTGGCTGATCTTCAGCGTGTTTTTCACGACCTCCTTCCAGTCGGTGTTGAGCGCGTTCCACCATTCGACCCTTTTCTCGCGGTTTTCGAGCAGATCCTGTCTCTGAAGGGAAAAGACGGGAGCGTCTACAAGTTTTCCGCTTTTCGGAACGGAAGAGCAGCAGGCGTACGTCTCGTCTGCATTCGGGGGTGCCTGAAGCTCACAGCAGTCGCTGAGCTTGTCGGCTATGCACCGGGCATACCAGTCCGCCTTTTTTTCCTCGATGATCTGTATGTGCCGTTCGCGGGACTGTTCGTCGAGGGAGGAGATGTCTTCGAGAATATCGTTTCCGCATCTGGGGCAGACCGCGCTCTGTTCCGTCAGGGGAAAGCCGCACACCGGGCATTTGTTGTACGTATGTTGTTCCAAGGCCGAAAAGAGGATTTAAACTGTTGAGTGCAAAGCGTTTCTGATCGAGGCTTAATAATAAGAAAAAATGAAGGATTGTTGAGGCGCGGATTTGTCGGATCACTTCATCGCACGCAGGTGTTCCCCGTCCCGTGTGAACGTTCCCGCGGCATGATCGTGACAGGGTCCGGGAACGATCGGCAGGCTTTCCATCGTTATTTATTAAACGCGAAACAGAAAATTCCCGGTACTTTTCCCGCCTTCCATGCCGTGGGACGAGCTTCGCGTTGTCTATCCGGTCTTACATATCAGTACGGTTGTCCACCGTTTTTGCAGGTCTCATATCCGGAGAGCCTACGATGGCAGGCAATGCAGACGAAGGCAACCGTTCCGGGGATGATGCTCTCAGGCTGCTGGAGCTTTCGCCGGAACCCTGGATCCTGAAGAAGAACAGCTACAGCAGGAACGCCAGACGGTTGCAGATCAACGAGACGCTGATGACTATCGGCAACGGCTACCTCAACATCAGGGGGAGCCTCGAGGAACTTCCGCCGGGCAGTTCGAGGGGGATGTACGTCAACGGCCTGTTCGACAGATCCGAAGCTGACGTCGAGGAGCTCGTCAAGTGTCCGGTGTGGACCGATGTTTCCCTGTGGATCGAGGGCGAGAAAGTTTCGCTTCCTTACGGCAGGATTGTCAGGCATGTGCAGATGCTCGACATGAAGAAGGGGATTCTGCACAGAAAAACCACCTTCCGGCTGCCTTCGGGAAAGATGGTCACCTTCGCGACCGTCAAGCTGGTGTTCCTGCATATGGTGCACTGGGGGTACATGAGGGTGAGGATCGTTCCTGAAAATTTTTCGGGTGAGATCAGGGTGCTCAGCGGTCTCAACGGCGATGTGCTCAACCGGGGGTTTTTCCCCGGAGAGCGCCTCAAGCACCTGCTTCTGGAGCGCATAGAGCGTGGGCGTGATCTCATGTACCTGGAAATGAGGACCAGGGAGCGCGGCATCAGGATATCGACCGCGGCGGCCTGGAGGATGATTGACGGGGAAAAGGCCTCGATGAAATGGGAGCCGAGGATCTACGGGGAGAAATTCACCAGCGAGATGACCCTGCATGCCGAAAAAGGGTGCGTCTACGGATTTGAAAAACATGCCGTGGTCTATACGGGAAGGGAGCTTGCCGCGGAGAGAATGTTCAAGGAGACGATATGCGGACTGAAGACTTTCATGCGCAACGGAGCCTCGCGCGAGATACGCAATCATCTCACGCTGTGGGAGGACCGCTGGCGGCAGGCCGATATCCTTATCAGCGGAGACCGGGTCGCTCAGAAAGCCCTTCGCTACAATATCTACCAGTTGCTCATCAACGGTCCGGACCGCCCGGGAAGCATCGGAGCGAAATTTCTCAGTTCGGAGGGGTATCTCGGCCATGTTTTCTGGGATACGGAGATCTTCATTTTCCCCTTCTATCTCTACAATTTCCCCCGCATGGCGCGTAACATGCTCCTCTACCGCTACACCACGCTGCCGGGAGCGAAAAAAAACGCGGTCCGTGCAGGATACCGCGGAGCGAAATACGGCTGGGAAACCGCAACGACCGGTGAGGACGTTACGCCGAGGTTCGCTTCGAAGCTCGCAAAAACCATCCGTCTGATCTATACCGGGACCGAAGAGGATCATATCGTTTCCGACGTCATCTATGCCCTGGAGCGATACTGCCGCGTGACAGGGGATGAGGATTTCCTCAAGCGCTATGCCCTTGAAATGATCTTTCTTACGGCGCGTTTCTGGGAAAGCCGTGTGGTTGAGTCGGAGGGAGCCTTTGAGATCAGGACCGTCATAGGGCCCGATGAATTTCATGAGCATGTCGACAACAACGCCTATACCAATTTTCTCGTGCGCTGGCATCTGAAGACCGCCGCCGTACTCTACGCCTATTTCCGCAAAAAGGATGACGACGATGTCAGAAGGCTTTGTTCGGCGCTCGCTCTCGGGCAGCAGGAGATCGATCGCTGGGAAGATATCAGCAGGGGTCTCAAATTCGATTTCGACGAAAAGAGCGGTCTTATCGAGCAGTTCGACGGGTATTTCCAGCTCAGGGATTACGTGGTAAAACGGCATGACAAAGAGGGCCGGGCGGTGCTTCCTCTCGGGCTCACCTATCGAAATATAGAGCGGACCCGGCTCATCAAGCAGGCCGACGTCATCATGCTGTTCCTGCTTTTTCCCCACGCCTTCAGCAGGGAGGTCCAGCTTGCAAACTATGAATTCTACGAGAAGCGCACGTTGCACAAGTCATCCCTGAGCCACTGTACCCATGCCATGGTGGGGCTCGCCGTCGGCAAACATCGTCGGGCCTACCGGTACTTCATGAGAACCGTGCTGATGGATCTCGAAAACCTTCACGGCAATACCGACCTCGGCATACATGCGGCAGCCGTGGGCGGTGCGTGGCAGACCGTGGTGATGGGGTTCGGCGGGCTGACGCTCAAATCGGACAGGATCGTGCTCAAGCCCTGGCTGCCGAAACGGTGGGGGAGCCTTGCATTCAGCGTGCAATGGCGGGGAAGAACCATCAGGCTCGATATCGATCACGCGAAAACGACGATAACCATTTGCGGACCGGGCGGGCAGTCGATACCCTGCACTTTTTGCGGGGCCCATTTCAAGTTGGCGACGAACGAAACCTATGTGCTCAAGTTTCAGCCGATAACGTGTGAAAAACAAGGAGGATGTCATGAAACCGCTGCGAATAGCCCAGATAGCCCCGCTGATAGAGAGCGTTCCCCCCTGTAAATACGGGGGCACGGAGCGTGTCGTCCATCATCTTACCGAGGAACTTGTCGGAAGAGGCCACCATGTGACCCTTTTTGCAACGGGGGATTCGCGAACCTCGGCAAAACTGTTTCCCGTGGTGCAGCGCGGTCTGCGGCTGGATGGAAAGTGCGATTGTGTTTTTCCCTCCCTTCTCGAACTCGCGAAAGTATACCTCGAAATGGCGGGAGCGTTCGATATCATCCATTCCCATATCGACTGTTTCACGTTTCCCTTCGCCGCCGCTTCATCGACGCCGACGGTGCTGACCATGCACGGCCGCCTCGATTTAGCCGATTTCCCGGCCGTGCTCCGGGGTTACGGCGATCTCAACTATGTGTCCATCAGCGACGCCCAGAGAAAACCGGCGCCCGATATCAACTGGGCGGCGACGATCTATCACGGCTATCCTCCCCGATGTTTTCCCTTCAATCCTGAGCCTTCGGACTATTTTCTCTATCTCGGAAGGTTTTCGCCGGAAAAAGCGCCCGACCAGGCCATATTGCTCGCGCGGCAATGCGGCATTCCTCTCAGGATCGCGGCCAAGATAGATCCGTCGGAAAGGGAGTATTTCGAACGGCGGATCAGGCCGCTTCTCGATCATCCCCTTGTCGAATACCTGGGGGAAGTCGGGGAAGCGGAGAAGATCGAACTCCTGAAAAACGCCAGGGCCCTGCTCAACACGATCGACTGGCCCGAGCCCTTCGGACTGGTGATGATAGAATCGCTGGCCTGCGGCACCCCGGTTATCGTCCGTTCCTGCGGTTCGGCGCCGGAAATCATCCGTCACGGCGAAACCGGTTTTCTGTGTTCCTCCACGAGTGACTTCATCGAGGCTCTTGGCGCAGTCGGGTCTCTTTCCAGGAATGCATGCCGCCGGGATTTCGAGAAGCGTTTCACGGCGGGCCGCATGGCCGACCGTTACGAACAGTTGTACTGCCGCCTGCTGACCGGAGCGTTCCGTGGAAGAGCTGTCGGGCATGCTTGCCGAAGCGTGACGGCGCGGTTGACAAATGGGGCGAAAATGTTATAATGGAATGCCGCGCCTTGCTGCCCGGCAAGGCAGTGATGCCGCTTGAGAGTACATCCTTCGCATCCCGCGACCCGTCCCCGGCGCCGCGGGACAGAACGATCTGGACAGCCGCCCGTTATGGATTTCGTGCATCTGCATACGCATACCCACTACTCCATGCAGAGCAGCCCTGTTTTTCCGCAGGAGCTTTTCGCCGCCTGCGCCCGCCAGGGAATGGATGCCGTCGCGGTTACGGATTATGCCGCCATGTTCAATATGCCGGAACTCTTCAGCCTCGCCAGGGAGGCCGGGGTGAGGCTGATAATCGGCAGTGAGATCTATCTTCTCGAACAGGATGCATGGCATGACAGCCGGACTTCGGTTTCCCCCTCGCTGATACTTCTCGTCAAGGACGATGCAGGGTATCGCAACCTCTGCATACTGCTTTCGCGCGCAGCCCGTGAAGGTTTCGTCAACGGCATGCCGCATGTCGACAGCTCCTGGCTCGCGGAATACAGCGAAGGGCTCGTCTGCCTGTCCGGTTACTACGCCGGGCGTATCGGCAGGGCGCTGCTTGCCGGGAACCGGGACGAGGCGTCTTCCTTCGCGTCGTTCTACCGCACCATCTACGGCGATGATTTCTATCTCGAACTGCAGCGGCATTCCACGCCTTTCGACGACCGCCTGAACGAGGAGACGATTGCGCTTGCGGGCGAGCTGGGCATCGGCGCGGTCGCCACCAACAACGTTCACTACCTCGAGAGAAAGGACGCCGACCGTTATCGCGCCCTGGTCGCCGTCAAGACCAAGCAGAAGCTTTCCAGCCCCCAGCTCCAGTGTCTGCCGAACAATGAAAACTACCTCAGGACGCCGGAGGAGATGTCGAAACTGTTCGACGACACGCACGGGGAGCTTTCCAATACCCTGCAAATCGCGGAGAAGTGCTCCTTCAGTTTTCACACCCAGGAGCCGAGACTTCCACGGTTTCCGCTGCCTGACGGATTCGAGGACGAAGCGGCCTATCTCAGGCATCTGACCTACGAGGGGGCGAAGGAAAAATACGCCGATCCGGAGGCCTGTGGACTTACCTGGAAAATGGTCGAGGAGCGTATCGAAAAAGAGCTGGGCGTCATCATCAGCATGGGGTTCAGCTCCTATTTTCTCATCGTCAGCGATCTCATCGCGGCTTCCCGTCGCATGGGTTATTCCGTGGGCCCCGGAAGAGGTTCCGCCGCGGGGAGCATCGTCGCCTACCTCACGGGAATCACGAGGATCGATCCCCTGCGCTACAAACTGCTGTTCGAGCGTTTTCTCAATCCCGAAAGGGTGTCGATGCCCGATATCGATATCGATTTCACCCCCGTGGGCAAGCAGAAGGTTCTCGAGTATACGGTGGAAAAGTACGGCGAGGAGAGTGTCGCCAAGGTCATCGCCATCGGCACCCTGGGAGCGAAGGCGGCCATCCGCGATGCGGGTCGTGTGCTCGAGGTGCCCCTGCCCGTTGTAGACCGGCTGGCGAAACTGGTGCCCGGAAAACCCGGAATAACGCTTCGCCAGGCGCTCGACGAAGTCAAGGAGCTCGGGTCGCAGGTCAACGGTTCATCCCAGAACCAGCGCTTGATGGAATACGCCAGGGCGCTCGAGGGCAGGGCCAGGAACGTTTCGATGCATGCCGGCGCGGTCGTGATAACCAACGGTCCTCTGCAGGAACAGGTGCCGCTCTACGTTTCCAACAAGATTGAAACCGAGGAGCGCAAGTTCGCCGACGAAATGGACGCCGACGAACTCGAGCGGGGCGGGGCGCGAACGGGAGGCGACGAGAAGCAGGTCGTCACGCAGTTCGACAAGAACTGGATCGAGAACGCGGGGCTGCTGAAAATCGATTATCTCGGTCTCGAAACGCTCGCGGTCATCGACGAGACGCTGCATCTCATCAGGAAACGGCACGATATCCACATCGACCTCGAAAAGGTCCCCATGGACGACAGGAAAACCTTCGGGATTTTCCAGGAAGGGAAGATGGCGGGTATTTTCCAGTTCGAGTCGCAGGGAATGCAGAACTACATGACCAAGCTGCAGCCCACCCAGATCGGCGATATTATCGCCATGAGCGCGCTCTACCGGCCGGGAGCCCTCAATGCCCGGATCGACGAGAAACGCAATGCCGTGGACCTCTTCGTCGACAGGAAGCACAACCGCGAGCCGATCGATTACATGCATCCGATGCTGGAGGAGGTCCTCAAGGAAACCTACGGCGTCATCGTCTATCAGGAGCAGGTGATGCAGATTTCCCAGGTGATGGGCGGTTTTTCCCTGGCAAAGGCCGATAATCTGCGCAAGGCGATGGGCAAGAAGAAGCCGGAGATCATGCAGAAGTTCAAGGCGGATTTTGTCGAGGGGGCGGTCGAACAGGGGGTGCACGACAAGCTTGCAAACCGGATTTTCGACCTTATGGCCGAGTTTGCCGGATACGGTTTCAACAAGAGCCATTCCGCCGCCTACGGCGTGCTTGCATACTGGACGGGTTATCTCAAGGCGCATTTTCCCGCGGAATTCATGACGGCGATCCTGAACAGCGAGATCGGGGATACCGCCAGGATGAAGCATCTGACGGACGAGGCGAAAAGTTTCGGTATAGCCGTGCTTCCGCCTTGCGTCAACACGAGCGACGCGCTGTTCACGATAGAGGAGTGCGAGGACGGACGGACGGCGATCAGGATAGGGCTGAGCGCGATCAAGCAGGTCGGCAATGCGGCGAGAGCCGTCGTTTCGGCGAGGTTTCTGAGAAAGAAGCCGTTCGTGAACCTTTTCGACCTGGCTGCATCGGTCGATCTGAGACTGATGAACCGCAAGGCGCTCGAGTGCCTCATTTCAGCCGGGACTCTCGACGAAATCGATGGTGACCGGGCGAAGCTGCTGGCCAACATCGACAAGGCCATCCGTTTCGGCCAGATGCAGAACAAGTCGGTGACGCTCGGCCAGTGCGGCTTTTTCAGCGACGAATCAGGCGGAGCCCTGCATGACGCGCTCTATCCCGAAATGGATGCGGCCGCCGAGCCCATGACGGAATCGCAGAAGCTCCAGGCGGAAAAGAAACTCGTGGGGTTCTACATGAGCCGCCATCCCCTGGAACGCTACCGGCGCGACTGGGAGGCTTTCGCCAATCTTCCGCTCGACACGAAGGAGGTGCAGCCTCTGCGGCAGTACAAGGTTATCGGTGTCGTCGTGTCGATCAAGCACCACCAGGACCGCAAGGGGAAGCAGATGCTGTTCGGTATCCTGGAGGATTTCACCGGCAAGGCGGATTTTACGGTTTTCGCCAGTGTGTACGAGCAGTACCGCCATCTCATCAAACCGGAGGCGGTGCTCATGATGATCGTCGAGGCGGAGGCCGCCGGAGGCTCGCTCAAGCTGCTGGTCAGGGAGGTGGTGCCGGTCAGGCAGGTGAGGGAAAGCTGCATAGACCGGGTAATCCTGAGGATAGATGCCGACGATCCCGCGGAACTCGAACGGCTCGTGAAGGTCAGGAAGGTATTCGAGGAGCATCGGGGCGGTACGGCCGTCGATTTCGACGTCAAGGTGCAGTCGTCGGAAAATATCGAGGTGCTCAGGCTGTTTGCACGAAACGCCACCATCGAGCCGGGAGAGGAAGCCCTGGGAAAGCTCGAGAAGATTCTCGGTCCCGACAACGTCAGGATCGCCGGATAGAGGCCTCATGGTTTAACAGGTTTTTTTTGTTACTTTCATCACTGGCTGGTTGTATTATTATAGAGTCATGATTAGTCATGTAACCAACATCAATAACCCAAGACGCGCAATACAATGAGTGGAAAATACCTCAACGCCACGGACCAGAATTTCAAGTCGGAGATCATCGATTCCGACAAGGTAGCTCTTGTCGATTTCTGGGCGGCATGGTGTGGCCCCTGCCAGATGCTTGGCCCGGTGATAGAGCAGCTCGCCGGCGACTACGAAGGCAAGGCCGTCATCGCCAAGCTCAATGTCGATGAAAACCCCAACACTGCTGCGGAATACGGTATCAGAAGCATTCCCACCATGCTGATTTTCAAGAACGGTGAAGTTGTCGACCAGATGGTCGGTGCGCTGCCGAAAAACATGATCGCGGAAAAAATCGACGCCCAGCTGGCCTGACAACGGCCGGGCGGAGCGCCGTTTCCGGGCTTCCGGCGGACCCTTTCGCCGGTCGGCACGGTTGTTACCGGATTGCGGGGCAGGACACAAAAGCCTGCCCCGCTTTTCGTGCAGACAGATAATTTGAAAAGAACAATCCAAGAAGCAGTATGGACAACGGAATCCGTGACGTTGTTATCATGGGGACGGGTCCCGCCGGATTGACGGCGGCGATATATACCTCGAGGGCAAATCTCGATCCCCTGGTCATCGACGGTTCACAGCCGGGCGGGCAGTTGATGATTACGTCCGAAATCGAAAACTATCCCGGTTTTTCGGAAGGAATCAGCGGGCCCGAGATGATGGGGCGCTTTCGTGACCAGGCCGCCAGGTTCGGCACGGAGTTCGTGTTCGGCAACGCGGTCGAGGTCGATCTCTCGCGGCGTCCGTTCTGCATTACGCTCGAGAACGGCAAGGATATCCTTTGCCGGACCCTGATCGTGGCGACCGGCGCGAATGCGAAATGGCTCGGTCTGCCTTCGGAGGAAAAGTACAGGGGCCGGGGCGTTTCGGCCTGCGCGACCTGTGACGGGTTCTTTTTCAGGGACAGTGACGTCTACGTCGTGGGCGGCGGCGACACTGCGATGGAAGAAGCGCTTTTCCTGACCCGTTACGCATCGAGTGTAACCGTGGTTCATCGCAGGGACGAGTTCAGGGCATCGAGGATCATGAGCCTGAGGGTGGAGAAGAACCCGAAAATCTCCCTGAAGCTCAATACGGTAGTCGATGAAATCATCGGCGACGAACAGAAGGTTACCGGTGTAAGACTGAGGGACCTCAAGAGCGGGGAAGTGAGCGATGAGCAGTGCGACGGTGTTTTCGTGGCCATAGGCCACAAGCCGAACGCGGCCATTTTCGAAGGCCAGCTCGATATAGACGAGTACGGTTACATCGAGACGGCCAAAACTTCCACGGAAACAAGCGTCCAGGGGGTTTTTGCCTGCGGTGACGTGCAGGATTACACCTATCGGCAGGCGATTACCGCGGCCGGAAGCGGCTGCATGGCGGCGCTCGACGCCGAACGTTATCTCGAGTCGATCCGTTGAGCGCCGGGGGGCCTCCGGTCGTGACTCCCGCATCCCGGCCGGACGTTCACCTGCTTCGCTTCTTTCCGAAATAATGTGAAAGCACCCTGTTGAATCCGTAAGCCAGAACCGTTTCGGCGGATTTCCGCTCGGTGAACCATTCGAGTCTCTGCCCTTCCTGCAGGCTTATGTCGCCAATCTCGAAAAACGCCTGCATGGCGAATACGTATTCATAGCGGTCCCTGAAGGCATAAATGCCGAACATTTCCGGGGAACCGACGTCTACGCCGAGTTCCTCGAGCATCTCCCTTCTGATACACTCTGCCGGAGTTTCATCCTCTTCGATGTGGCCTCCGGGCAGGTCCCACATGCCGGGAAAGGCGATATCCGGTTTGTCGTCCCTGAGCAGGAGCAGTACCTGTTCCAGGGTATTCGAGAAAATAATGCTGCAGCCCCGGTGTCTCATGCCTCGATCTCTCAGGAAGGATTTCAGGGTTCAGAAGTTCTCCGGGACCGAGAGGGACATGTTTTTTTCTATTCCGTATTTCTTGAGTTTCCTGTAGAGGGAGGAGCGGCTTATACCGAGCATTTTCGCCGCCTTTGTCTGGTTGCCCCCGGTCACTTCATAGGCTTTTCGTATGGCCTGCAACTCAGCGTTTTTCAGCAGGAATTCCTTTTGATTTTCTTCCCGCAGGGAGGGTGCCCGGAGCGGGACGGGATCTTTTTGCTCCGGTTCTCCGGTCACTGCCGGAGCGGCGGTTTCCTGCGGTCCGGGCTCGGCCGGTCCGGCTTCGTGGAAGAACCTCGGCAGTGTGACGATTTCGTTGCCCTGACGGTTGATCGCCGACCTTCTGACCATATTCTGAAGCTCGCGTATGTTTCCCGGCCAGTCGTATTCCTCGAGCTGGTGGATCACGTCCACGCCGAAGACGAGCTGTTCGATGTTGTTTGCCGTGCAGAAGCTTTCGAGAAAATGCCGTGCAAGCAGGCCTATATCCTCCCGGCGTTCCCTCAGAGGCGGAATAAAGAGCGGGTATTCCTCGAGCCGGTAATAGAGGTCGGCGCGGAAGTTGCCGGTCCTGATGGCGTTCGAAAAATCCTTGTGGGTCGCGGATACAACCCTGAAATCGACATTCCGTTCTTTTTTCTCGCCGACGCGCCGGATTTTCTTTTCCTGCAGAACGCGAAGAACCTTTGCCTGAATTTCAAGGCTCATGTCCCCGATTTCATCGAGAAAAATGGTTCCCCCGTCAGCCTGTTCGAAAAAACCCGTATGATCGCTGTTCGCTCCGGTGAAGGAGCCCTTCACATGGCCGAACAGCAGGCTGTCGGCGAGTTCGTTGGTGATGGCCGCGCAGTTGATCGTCACGAACGGGCCGCTGCTCCTGCGGCTTCCCTCGTGAATGGCCTGGGCGAAGAGTTCCTTGCCCGTACCGCTTTCTCCTATCAGCAGAACGTTGACATCGGTTTCCATGACCTGCATCGCCTGTTCGGTGCATTGTTTTATGGACGGGCTTTCTCCATGAATACGCCTGAAGATGTTTTTCTGCTTGAGCTCTTTTTCGAGAAGCTGGACTTTCTTTTTCAGGCTCGATTCGGACAGGGCGTTTTTTACCGTTATTTCAAGACGGTCGTTGTCCACCGGCTTGGTGAGGTACTCGTAAGCTCCCATCTTGATGCACTGCACGGCCTGGCTGATGTCGTCCGAAGCCGTGATCATGATGACCGGGAGCGCAATGTCGTTGTTCCTGAGGTAGGTCAGCACTTCTATGCCGTCCTTTCCGGGCATGTTGATGTCGAGGAGAAGCAGGTCCACTTTCTCCGAATTGAGCGTGTGAATGCAGGCATCGCCGTCGTTCGCGGTCAGGGCGTTGTAGCCGTGTTTCTTGATGACGTGCGATATGATCGTCCGCATGACCGCACTGTCATCGGCTATCAGGACGTTCTGCTTCTCTTTTCTGGTATCCATGGGGGTGAGGGATGGATAACGGTCTCTGACTCTTGCCACACGTGCCGGATCCGCGGTCAGGGGGCATTCGTGTTAACAATATATGACACAGCCGGCACCGATCCAACCGCTTCCGCCGAACCCCTTGCGGCGTACCGGCGTCTTTGTGCTGTTTCACCTTGATTCCCGCCCCTGGTCGATTCTGCAACAGGTGCTCGCTTTCGGGATAGAAGATTTCCTTTTTTATCCCGAGAGTCAGTCTTCGTCCCTTTGGAATTGGGCCCTGTCGTTGTCTGGTATGCTTATTGCATGCTAAATGCAGTAGGGGATTTATCAATCAACACGACAGGAGGGGACCATGCCGCTCGAAAATGATTTCAAAAAACTCAAATGCGAACTTGCGGTTTTGCAGAAAAGCGTTGGCGAGCTTCGGTCCGACAAGGGGACCCGGTCGTTGTTACCCGACGAAGAGCGCCGGAGAGTGGACGATATTCTCGACGCCCTGCATGAAGACATGCTGGTTTTCGAGCGGGGGCTCGAAATCATCGACGAACTGCTTGCCGCGGCCGGCCGGTGAATGTTTCCTGGCGGACGGAGCGTTCATGCGGATCGATGACGATCGAAAATATTTCGTTGCGCGTTTCATTGACGAGCAGCAGTGAACGGTAACCGCTGAAAACTATGGATTCTATCTGGCCGGCCCCCTTGAGCGGGACGGCTGTTTTTTTCCCTCCGAAAAAGTCGTCTCCCCTGAAATCATGAAACAGCCAGAGCGTATTGTAGGTGAGGACCGCGAGAATGTTGCCGTCGGGAGAAATGTCCGCCCCCGTGACGTAGCCTTCGATCGGAAACGAATCCCTGTAGGTGAGCGTATTGACCGAACCGGTTTTCATCGCGTCGAGCCTGTAGAGGGCCGTCGCGGCGTCCTGCAGGCGCTTGGTGAGCAGGAAAAGCTTTCCCCTGAAGAAGAACGCAGCCTCGCAGTCGTGTATGAGCGGCGGTGGATTCTGCGTGCTTTTTTCCGGATAGCGGATGTCGACGATCTTCGGGCTGTCGGTCGACGCGGCCTCCGGGGAGGGTTCCGGGACCATGTAGATACGCAGCCGTGTTCTCCGGCTGAAATTGTCCCCGACATCGCAGACATAGATATTTCCCGAAGCATCGATGGCGAGGGATTCCCAGTCTATATTGGAGGCCGAAGGAATCCTGATGCCCTTTCCCGAAACCGAGGCTATCTCGCCGTTCGCTCTCAGGGGAAGGATTTCCGGCGGGTTTCCCGAATCGTTGATCGCCCAGTACAGATTTTTCCTTCCGGGGCTTCTGGCAAGACCGGATATTTCGCTGCCTGCTGTGTGCGGGATGTGTCCGGACGGCTCGAGCCGCAGAGGCTTTGTTCTTAGGGTCGCGGCGTTCGGGGTGTTCGCGACGGCGCCACCGGCGTCCGGGGCGTTCGTCAACAGCGCCAGAAGGGCAAGGACCATGCCTTTTGCGGCAGTCAGGCGCAAGCGCGGGTTTGTCATTCTGTGTGTATCGGTATCCGGGACAGGTTTACGGGACCGGGCAGGGAAAGGATGAAAAGCCGGCGCTCAACGTCGCGAGGAGCGTTGCCGCCCATGCTGTACTCAGGAAGAGGTTTCCCGGCATCTGCTTCCCGTGAGTTTGCCTGGCATTGTTTTAGGGTTCCGGCTGACAAGTTACAAAAAACGGTGTTACCATCCCCATACCGGTGAAACGTCTGCACGATGCCATCCTGCGCGGGGTGCATTTTGCGGAAACGTAACGTCCCGCGTGTCGGTCATCGGGATGTTTCTGTGTATACTGAACCTCCGTGATCACGACTCCCGAAACCATACCCGACCGACATGAATGCCGACGAAAAGCGGGGCGTACCCTACCGGATATCCATCGAGTGGTACGGAGACGAGGATTTCCATTTTTCGTGCGATTACGGTTTTTCCGGAAAGCCTCCCGAGTTACAACGAAGCGGCGAGGTTCCGGAGGTGCATCATTTTCCCCACGTTACGAGAGCCATGGGTAACGTCCTGAGGAAGCTCAGGAGGGAGCATATCGCCTTTCCGCTCTTTCTGCTTTCGCTCGCCTTCGAGCACCGGCAGCTGCTCAGGGAAATCGACGAATTGCTCCGGGCGCTGCACGCTCATCTCGCCGCCGGTCGTGGAAACGGGACCTATCGAAGTTTCATTACCGGCAAAAAAGGACCCGTCGGGCAATGAGGCCCGATGCAGGTGAAGCGTGTCGGGAGCAGGGACGGTTCAGCGGTTCCCTGTGATTTTTCCCTCGTCGTCGAGTTCGGGATAGGCAATGCCCTGCGACGAAAGTTTTTTGCTGACCAGCGGATAGGCAAGCTCGAAAAGCCTTCGTTTCAGATACTCGTCGGGGAAACGGGGTGTGCGGTACAGTCCGGCCTCCATTCTCTGGCGTTGCGCCTCGAAGAGAATGACTGCCGCCGCGACGGAGACGTTGAGGGATTCGACCATGCCCTGCATCGGGATATGAATGAGCCTGTCTGCGCCGGAAATCGCCGCGCCCGAAGGGCCGTGCAGCTCCGCGCCCATGACGATGGCCGCCGGTTTCGTATAATCGACGGTTCGGAAATCCACCGATGCTTCCCCGTAATGAGCGACAAGTATCTGCATGCCGCTTTTCCTGAGAAAATCCAGAGCCTCTTGGGTGGTTGCATGCGACCGCAGCTCGACCCATTTATCAGATCCTTTCGCGGCGCTCTGCCTGTTGCGTATGAGTTTGTCGACAGCGACCGCGTGAACGGTTTCTATTCCCACGGCGTCGCAGCTCCTTATGATGGCCGAAAGGTTGTGCGGCTTGTTCACGTTGTCCATGAGCACGGTCAGGTCCGGCTGGCGCTGCTCGAGGAGTCGGCGTATTCTGGAGAATCTTTCAGGATTGATCAACGTGCACGGGGCGTGAAGTTTTCAGGGGAAAACAGGTTTCTGCCCGTCGGCGGCTTCTTTCCGGAGTCTTTTTGCGGGAAAAAATGTTATACACTACAGTAAACCGTTTCCCCTCGAAGTTGTAACCCGGACAATATCAGGAAGATGAGCAAGTTTCTCAAGTTTTTTTTACTCCCGGTCGTGTTGCTTGCCGGCATCGGTATGGCATCGCTGTACTATCTCAAGCCCCGTCTCGGCAACGCCATAAAGGAGGTGCTCAACAGCGGCCTCGACGCACGCATCAATTACAAAAGCACCGATATCTCGATTTTCCGGACCTTTCCGAAAGTCAGCCTCTCGTTCATCGAACCCGAAGTGATCGCGAAAAACACCCCGGATACCCTGGCGGTTGCCGAGAGGTTTTCAGTGGCTTTCGACCTGCTTCCCCTGCTCGGCGGTGAACTGAGCATTCATTCCTTCCGGATCGACAGTCCCTCTGTTTCCATCATAAAGAACCGGGCGGGGAAGAGCAACTGGGATATTTTTCCCGAAACGGGCTTTGGCGGAAAGGAAAAGGATTCTTCCGGTTTCGTGCTTTCTCTCGACGATTTCAGGATTACCGACGCCTCGATCGCTTTTTACGACAGCACGAACGGCAATGCAGTGCGCATCCGGGGGCTCGATCACGTGCTGAAGGGGCGCATGAGCGGTTCCTCCTCGACGCTGCAGACGGAAAATACGGCTGACAGTCTCACGATCATGCTCGGCAAGGTTCCCTTGCTCTCGGATGTACGGGTATCGTTCGATGCGGTTATCGGTGCGGATCTGCAGCACAATAAATTTACGTTTCGTGAAAACCGCCTCGGTATAAACGATCTCGATATCTCGTTCGAAGGGACGGCCTCGCTGCTCGAGGACGCCGTGAACACCGAACTGAATTTCAGCGCCGAAAAACTGGAACTGAAGCAGCTGCTTTCCCTTATGCCGGCATTTTACGGCGGAGGGTACGACAAGCTCGAAGCCTCGGGCGAGGTGTCTCTTGCCGGCCATGTGAAAGGGCTTGCCCGTAAAGGCCAGTTGCCGGCTTTCCGGGTCGCGGTCGATGTCTCCGACGGATCGTTCGGCTACGAGGGGGTTCCTGTCCGGGCTCGTGATGTCGTCTTCCGGGGAACTGTCGAAAATCCGGGAGGGAATGCCGATTCGACCACGATTACCGCGTCCGATATCGGCATGACGATCAACGGCAGGCCTTTCGATGCGCGCTTTGCCCTGGCGACTCCGGTTTCCGATCCGGAAATCGACGCCGCCTTCAACGGAACCCTTGCGCTGTCCGACCTGCTGAAAGTGTATCCGCGGAAAGGGCTTGTGATGGCCGGTGAGATCCAGTCCAACCTGACGGTGAAGGGAAAGCTTTCGGCATTCAATGCCGGCCGGGCCGAGGCCTACGGTTCGATTGTCGGGAAAAACGTCAGCGTTGTGTCCGATGCGTTCTCTCCCGCCGTTACCGTTTCGTCGATGCAGGTAAATCTTGCGCCGCGTTACGCCAGCCTGGTATCGTTCCGGGCGCAGGCGGGAAAAAGCGACCTTTCAGCCGAAGGCAGGTTCGATAACTATATGGCGTACCTGTTCGGAAAAGGAGCGCTGGGCGGCGCACTCACTCTGCGGTCGAATCTTCTGCAGCTCGACGAGTTCCGCAATCTCGAAAAAGAACAGGCGCCATTTTCCGTTCCCTCCGGTGTCGCTCTGCCGGTGGATCTGTCCTGCAAACGGCTGCGGTTCGGAGAAATCGATTTTTCCGATTTGAAGGGGACGATACGGCTGCGCGACGAAACGCTGGAATGCGACAACGTCACGGCGTCCTCTCTCGGCGGCAGGGTTGTCATCGACGGCCGTTATGCCACGCCGGGAGGAAAACCCGATGCCAGATTCCGCGTCAGCGCGTCCGGAGTGGATATAGCGGAATCATACCGCTCTGTGGCCATGCTTCGCAAGGCGGCTCCTGTGGGGGAGTACGCCAGGGGCAGCGTTTCGGCCGACCTCGACATGACCACCGGGCTTGACAAAACCTTCCGTCCGGTTCCCGAAACGTTTTCGGGAGAGGGACGGCTTGCGACCGGGGCGCTTGTCGTGGAGGGTTTTCCGCCTGTCAAAAAGCTCGCTGCGCTGCTCGACGTATCCCTGCTGGACACCATGCGGGTTCCTGAAACCTCCATCGGGTTCAGGGTCGACAACGGCCTCGTGACGGCAAGCCCGTTCTCTTTTTCGATCAACGACCTTCAGGTTCGTGCCTCGGGGGTTACCGGTTTCGACAGGAGCCTCGACTGGAAGGTCCACCTGAAAATTCCGAAAAAATATATCGGGGGCAAGGGGGTCGGCACCATGACCGCTCTGCTCAGGAAGCTGCCGCTGCCGGCCGGCGAGATTACCCTGCCGGATACGGTGCTTGTCGACGCGAGTTTGAAGGGCACGGTAACGGAACCGGAAATAGGTCTCGACCTGCGAAAGACGGCCGATCGTATCGCGCTGCGCCTGAAAGATTCACTCAAGCAGAAGATAACCGGTGAAATCCGCGAAAAGCTGCTGCCCGGCGGCAAGCCCGACAGCGCCGCCGCCGATACGGGAACTGTTCTGGACCTGCTGAAAAAGGCCGCCGTGAAAAGCCTTTCGGGAAGCGACTCGGCCGCTGGCCGCGATACGGCCGTAAAGACAGCTTCTCCCGGTTCGGAGAGCCTTCGCGACAGTGTTCCGGCCGACACGTCGGCGGGCGGCAAAAACGGCATCAGGAAGCTGATCGAGGGAATTTTCTCCACTCCGGCCGGCAACGCACCTGCCGTGGAGGCCGACAGCCTCCAATAGGACAGCATGCCTGTCCGGGGTCGTATGGCCGAAAATCCTTGGCGTCTTTTCTTTCTTTTCGAGTTCTTTACAAAAGAGCGGTATGGTTGCCGGAGTTTCTTTCCTACATTGCACTGTCGAAAAAAAAGAGGCATCTCCGGTAGAACCGGGCGCGGGCGAGCGGTTTTCTTCAATTTCAATGTCCCGGAGCCCGGAACCCGGCGGGGTTCCTGCATTGTTGCCGGTTTGAAAAAGTTTGAGTATATCGCTTATCGGGATTTTCACGAAACGGGCTGTTTGTGCTCGTGAAAGTCGTTATGGCAGGATGAAAAAAAAGCGAATCGGTAAAGGATGCTCCCGGGAGGAACGAAAGGGTCTGCGTTTTTCCCGGGGGCGGCGACAGCATGTTCAGTAAAAACAGCAAACATCCCCATCTCGACAGGCTGCTGAAAAAGTCGAAGCGTATCCCTCTCGAAAGCGATACGAAAATCCTGATACTCAGCGACCTGCACATGGGAAACGGCGGGAGACGCGACGAATTCCGGCGTAATTCCTCCCTGATCGAGTCCGTTCTCGGGAACTACTACCTGCCGGAAAAGTACAGCCTCGTCCTGAACGGTGACGTCGAGGAGTTGTTCAAGTTCCCTCTGCAGGACATCGTTTCCCGGTGGGGGCACATCTATGAACTGTTTCTGCGCTTCAATGAAAACGGTTTCTTTCTCCGGACATTCGGAAATCACGATGCCTCGCTTCAGGACGAGAAGAACTATATCCTCGAACCCTTCCTGCTCGAATCGCTCAGGTTCAGCTATCGCTCGGAGGATATCCTTGTCTTTCACGGCCACCAGGCTTCCGTTTTTCTCTGGGAAACCTATCCCGTCGTCAGCCGTTCGGTCGTCTGGTTCCTTCGCTACATCGCAAAACCTTTCGGGATAAGGAATTTTTCCATCGCCTACAACAGCCGGAGAAGGTTCGCCATCGAGAAGTCGATTTACGAATTTTCCAACCAGTCCAAGATCGTTTCCATCATAGGTCACACGCACCGTCCGCTTTTCGAGTCTCTTTCGAAGGTCGACTACCTGAACTACAGGATCGAGGAACTCTGCAGGTCGTTCGCGACCGCCGGAGCGCCGGAGCGCGAGGCGATACGGAAAAAGATCTCCCTGCTGAAGGAGGAACTCGATGCCTGTTACCGGCAGGGAAAGAAGATCGGCCTGCGCAGCGGCGTCTACAACAACCTGACCATTCCCAGCGTTTTCAATTCCGGATGCGCCATCGGCAAGAGAGGTATCACGGCCCTCGAGATCGACCGGGAAAAGATACGCCTCGTCTACTGGTACAACGGCAAGCAGAGCCGCAAATTCATCAGTGACCGCGACAGCCGTCCCGTCCGTCTGGACGGAACGGGTTTCTACCGGATCGTGCTCAACGAGGATCATCTCGATTACGTCTTTTCGCGTCTTCATCTCCTCGCCTGATCCCCCTCAGTGCCGGCAGGAGGAGCTTTCCCGCCGTTGCGTTGTTCTGTATCGTTCATTATCGAACCGTTTCCATGATGTTCAAGGCAGCTTTTTTTTTCGTGCTTGCGCTGGCGTTGTCCGCGCCCCTGGAGGGTGCCGATTTCCACATCGGCGACTACGATTTCAGCAAGGCCCGCTCCAGGTTGAAACTCTCCCCGGAACTCGACGAGATTTCCGGCATCGTTTTCGACGCCCGGGGCCGGCTGTTCGCCCATAACGACGAGGCGGGCACGGTCTTCGAACTCGATCCGGCGACAGGCCGGATCGTGTCGAAGTTTTCCATCTACGAAAAACGGTGGTTCGGCAATGATCCGGTAATGGCGGACTTCGAGGATATCGCCATCGCGAAAGGCGTGTTTTACCTTGTTGCCAGTTCGGGCGTCATCTATTCGTTTCCCGAGGGGCGCGACGGCGAGCGGGTAGAGGCGAGGCGGCACGAAACCTTCCTGAACGATCTCTACGACGTCGAGGGGCTGTGTTACGATCCTTCCACGGCGGCGCTCCTGCTCGCCTGCAAGGAGAATCCGTCGGGAGTTTCCGTGAAGGAGCTGCTGTTCGGTGGGAACAAAACTGCTCTGGGCCTGAAACCGGTCTATTCCTTTTCGCTTGCCGCCATGTCGCTCGAGCGGACGCCGAGATTTCTGATCGACAGCGATTCGCTGAAAGCGGTCCGAAACGGAAAAGGAAAGTCGTTCAAACCCTCGGCAATAGCCCGCCATCCGGCGAACGGAAATTTTTTTATTCTTTCGGCGACGGCACGCATGCTGGTGGAAACCGACAGGTCGGGCCGGGTGCTTGCCGCGGTCCGTCTGCCGAAAAAGGATCATCCACAGCCCGAAGGGCTTGCGTTCAGCTCCGGGGGTGACCTCTATATCAGCAATGAAGGCAATGGAAAAAGGGGATTGCTGCTGCGTTACGCCGGCGGGAGTGCGTCCGGGGCTCGCTGAGTCGTGTGCTTCCGGCGTATTTTTCCTTTTTAACTCGTATATTTATACTTCAGGGCATCTTTGGCTATTGTCGTGAGGAATACCGGGAGATGTAGGGAAAAAACACCATTGCCGGTTGTTGCCTCACGCCGGTGAAAAGCAATTAAACGAATCTGTTATGCGATTTTTCCGGACAGGTGTTATCGCTGCGGGGCTCGGCATGGCCGCCGGAGCCTTCTCCCCCTCTTCAGTGAGTAATGCGCAGCCGCAGAAAATCCCGCAGCAGGAAATCGAAGGCCGCACCACGCTCAGCGTGGTGCCGGGTGAGCAGTACAGGGCGGGAGCCCTGCACCGCATGCTCTTCGGCGATCACTGGCGCTCGCTCTGGACGTCGTCCATGGATGTGAGGGTGCTCGATCTCGGCGCCTATGCCGGCGGTCTGAAGCCCTTCAGGAAAGGGGGCGGTTTCCAGACGATAAGCCTGCGTTTCATGGGGGCCGACGGAAAAGAATACCGGTTCAGGACCGTGGACAAGGACCCGGCGAGAGGGATGCCTGAAAAATTACGGAACACGCTGGTTTCAAACGTGGTGCAGGACCAGGTGAGCAGTGCCAATCCGGCAGGAACCGCGGTCGTTCAGCCTTTTCTCGATGCGGCGGGAGTGCTGAGTGCGCCGGCCGGGTTTGTCGTCCTGCCCTATGACCGAGAGGCGCTCGGGGAGTATTACGAAGAGTTCGCGGGCATGTTCGGCACCATAGAGGAGCATCCGGATGAAAACGACGGTTCCCGGAACGCTTTCGCCGGAGCCTCGAAGGTTTCGGGAACCTATTCCATGCTCGAAAAGCTGGACAGGGACAACCGCAACATCGTCGATGCGAAAGCCTACCTCAAGGCGCGCCTGATAGATCTTTTCATCGGGGACTGGGACCGTCATTCCGGCCAGTGGCGATGGGCCGGTTACCCCGTTGACGGAAAAACCCTCTGGAAGCCGGTGCCGAAGGACAGGGACAACGCGTTTTCGAGGCAGGACGGCCTTTTTTCCTGGGTCATCACCCAGCTCCTTCCCCAGATCGAAGGATTCGGCGACGACATGGACGAGGTCTACTTCCTTTCCTGGTCGGGACGCCCTCTCGACCGCCGGATATTCCCGCTGCTCGACCGCCGGGAATGGGACGAGGTCACGAGCGAGCTGCAGCAGGTTCTCAGCGACGAACTTATAGAGGACGCGGTGCGGCGGATGCCGGCCGAGATGTATCGCAAGGAGGGTGAAACGCTTTCGCGGGATCTCAAGGCCAGGCGGGATCTGCTGGGGGAAGCCTCGGACGAACTGTACATGATTTACGCCGGTGACGTCGATATCCATGCCAGCGACAGGCCGGAATACGCCAGAGTCGAGCGTCGTGCCGACGGTACGGTGTCTGTCGGCATCTATCGCTACGACGCGGCGGCGAAGGCGCGCGAATCGCGGCCCTTCTACTCCAGGGTCTTCGATCCCGCCAATACGCAGGAGGTCAGGCTCTACCTCATGGGGGGCGATGACCGGGCGGATATTTCCGGAACGCTCGAGGGCGATATGGATGTAAGGATCATCGGCGGGGAGGGTGACGACCGCATCGTCGACAGGACGGACGGATCATCGAAAGGATTTGCTTCCGGAGGACGAAACTATCTGTACGATTCGGGAGAAGGGACGGTCTTTCAGCCGGGGCGCCGCAGTGTCGTCGACACCCGGCGGTTTCCCGAACCCGGTGATGAAAAGGAGAAGTACGAACTGAAACCGAGAGATTACGGACATGAACTGGACGCATCCATAGCCAACCTCAAGCTTGATTACGCGCCCGAGTACGGTGCTTTCCTCGGATGGGGGGTGATCCTCGAGGATTACGGTTTCCGCAGGGACCCCTACAATTACCGCATGAAGCTCGGCGGCGGTGTGGCGGCAGGTTCCGAGCTTCGCTACAAGCTCGAATACGAGGGCGATTTCCGTTCCTTCATCGAGGGTGCCGAATTGCGGCTGGAAGCCGGAACGACCGGTCTCGATATCATCAATTTCTACGGATTCGGCAACGAATCCTCCTTCGACAAATCGCTTTACGACGAGGATGATTTCGAGATAAAGCAGCAGGTGAGCTGGTTGCGCACCATGCTTCATTTCCCGGCGAATGCCGACTTCCAGTTCAGGACCGGCCTGGAAGCGAAGTTCGTCGACCTGGAAGTTGACGAGGGTTCGAGGCTCGAAGCCCTGGATCCCTACGGTATCGACGAAGATTTTACCGGAGCGTTCATAGCCGGTGTACGCTATGACAGCCGGGACTGCGGAGAAAAGCTCCTGCTTTCTCCCCGCAAGCAGCTCGGGCGTCTCGCGGGAGAGAGGACACCCTGCGGCACCGCCGCCCAAAGCGGCATGGCGCTCGATCTCGAAGGGGCGTGGTACCCTGAATTTTTCGGAAACGACGAGGCTTTCGGCAAGGTCAGCGCCGAAGGCACCGTGTATCTTCCGCTGCCGTCGCTGCCGCATTCGCGTCTTGCGCTCCGTGCGGGAGGGGAAAAGATCTGGGGGGATTACCCGTTCTACGAGGCGGCCTATATCGGCGGTTCACAGTCCGTCCGCGGTTTCGACAAGCAGCGGTTCGCGGGTGACGCTTCGCTCTACGGAAATTCCGAGCTGAGACTTTACGCGGGGTCGTTCAAGTTCCTCGTGCCGGTCATGTTCGGTCCCCTGGCGTTCATCGAGACCGGAAGGGTTTTCTATGACGGCGAGGATTCCGACAGGTGGCACACCGGTTACGGAGGAGGACTCTGGTTCGGTTTCATCGAGCCCCGTTATGTGCTGAGCATTACCGCCGGCAAAGGGATCGACAGCGGGCGTCTGACCGATGATACAGGCATCTACCTCAGGACAGGCTTTACGTTCTGATCCTGCTCCCGCAATCCGCCAGACCTGTTTCCCCCGACGGGAACCGCCGGGGAAAACAGGTTTTTTTCTTTTACGATCATGCGCCGAATCGCCAAGCTGTCAAGAAACATCAAGGTTGCCGCCTGGATCATTTTCGGATTCATGACGGCGTTCTATGTCTATCTGGCGTTTTTCTCCCTGCTGGGGCAGGTTTATCACGGATTCATCAATACCTACGGGGTTTTTACCGTTATCCGTTTCACGCTCGTCGGCTTCCTCGTCGGCAGCCTGGTGGCCGTGGTGGACGTTTCGCTGCTTTCACGGCTCACCCGTAACCTGAATTTCCTGCTCACCCTTCTTGTCAACACCGCAGCCTACGTGGCGCTTTCCCTGCTGGCGCTGCTGCTCTTCGTCAGCGGAGAGGAATTGTTCTTTTTTCATTCCGCGGGGAGTTTTTCTCTTGAAAGCCGGTTGAGGAATTTCTTCGCCGACGAATTTCTGATACTGCTGCTCTATCTGCCTTTCGTCGGACTCGTGCTGAACGCTTTCCGGCTTGTCGTCCAGAGGGTGGGCGTGAGGAATTTCTGGAACGCGGTGAGCGGCAGGTATCACGTGCCGCACGAGGAGGAGCGTGTCTTCATGTTCCTCGACATGTACCGCTCCACGGCAATCGCCGAGGAGATCGGTCACGAGGAGTACCATAATCTTCTGTACGATGTCTTCAACGATATCGCGGAACCCGTGGCGATGTACGGGGGAGAAGTGTACCAGTATGTGGGTGACAGCGTGGTGCTGACCTGGAGTATTCCGGACGGCACGCGCCAGATGAACTGCGTCAACTGCTGTTTCGATATTTTCGAAAGGATCGCGGACAAGGCCGCGGAGTACGAAAAACGCTACCGGCACGTACCCCAGTTCAAGGCCGGGCTGCATGCGGGCAAGGTTACCGCCGGCGAGGTGGGTGACGAGAAGATCGAGATCGTCTTTCACGGCGATACGGTCAATACCGCGGCCCGTATCCAGGGCGAGTGCGAGGCGCTGGGGGAAACAATCCTGCTTTCCGAGGAGCTGCTGTTTCTCTTTCCGGTAAGGTTGCTGAAGAACTACCGGACCCGTTTCAAGGGGACCATACCGCTGAAAGGGAGGGTTTCGAGGATTTCGCTCTACAGCATCGACAAGCTCTCCCGCGCTCTTTCTCAGGTGAAGAAAGCGTAGGCGTAGAGGCTGATGGAAATGACCAGGCCAACCATGAAGATATCGTAGGATATCCTGAGGTAATGGTATTTGCGGTCGAGAACCCTGCCGAGGAAGTAGGTGTCGCGGATCATGTTGGCGATATAGTAGGGCTTGTCGGCCAGCATCTCCCTGACGCCCCATTCATACTGGTCGAGATCGAGATTCACGAAGGAGCCGAAAAAGAGCAGGTTGGCCTTTCTGTCGAGGATGTCCTGCTTCGAGGTTTCGTGACGCGTCACCTTGGGGCGAGTCGCCATGACCGAAGTGATGATGGTCGCCACGCAGGTGAACAGCATGATGAAGGTGGGGATGATGAGGTCGGGGAGCTGGTCGAGCTTTCTTACGAGCAGCGAGATGATGATCGAGAAAATCAGGGAGTTCGTCTGGATCATGATGTTGGCCTTCTGATCCACGATCGCGCTGAAGCTGACATGGTTGCGCGAGGAGGTGCGGTAGTAGACCTCCATATTTCTTTCCACTCCGCGGTTTTCCCCGGCTTTTTTCTTGTCTTTATCGCTCTTTTTCTTTCCGGTTTTTTTCTTCGCCAGTTCTTCGTAAAGAAGGATCAGATTCCGTGTTTTCCCCTCGTTGAACTGTTGCCGCGCGAAAGCGGTGAAAAATTCATGGTTGCGGAAGAACTCGATGTTGAGCCGAAGCCACTCCGAACGGGTGAAGGTTTTGCGGGCATTTTTTTCGAGTTCGTCCCGCAGCAGTTTGTTTTTCCGGAAATAGTCCGTGGAGCCCAGGTGCGAGAGATCCGCGTCGCAGACGATCTGCTCCGGCAGGTTTCGGGGATTCTGCGGGATCTTCGTGGCGAGAATGCAGCCCCTTACGGACTCGATGGTGTCGGGGTCGGCGCCGCGTTCCCTCAGGAAGGCCTCGGCGATATCCGCACTTTTCCGTTCGTGTTCTCCGCTGGACTCGAGGTAGCCGATGTCGTGAAACCAGCAGGCGAGCACGACCACGGCCCGCTCTTTTTCCGAAAGGCCCATGCCTTCGGCGATTTTCACGCCGGCCTCGACGGTTTCCCTGGTATGTGTCAGATCATGGTAGATCCCCTGAACGCTCCCTTCCGGCGCTTCGAATCGCCGGAGGATGTAATCGGAAGCATCCCGGAGCAGTGTGGTATTGGCCGTCATTACGCTATATTCTTAAAACCGTCCGCATGGGAAGGGCTTCTTGCCGTAGAGGGTGTTCCGGCCGGAGGAGCCGGTGGAAAAGCAACTCCTGCTGTAATGTAGCGACTCTGACCCTAAAAAATAAAAAAGGATTTTCGAGAGAACGTGGAACCGGACCGCATGCGCATCCCTGTCGCAGCAGCCGTCGCCAGGACGATGCTGCTGTTTTTCCTCGCCTCGCTGGCTCTCCGGCCGCCCTGCGATCTGCGTGCCGCAGAGGGCACGACCGGCGAGATGCTTTCCGACGACGCAGCGTTTTTCTTCGAGGATTTCAGGGATGTGTTCTCTTCCCCGGCGCATTTCGACGGAAGCGACTGGGTGCGCGTCGGCGCCGTGGCCGGCGCGGCGGTCGCCGCGGCGTTATGGGCGGACGAACCGCTGCAGCGTCTTTCCCGCGCCAACCGCTCGCCCTTTCTCGATGATCTTTCTTCCGTCGGAGACTGCTACGGGCGACTTTCCACGGGCTACTATCTCGGTTCCGCTCTCTATCTGGCCGGAGCGCTCGCCGATGACGACTGGACCCGCCTGACAGGCAGGGCGGTGATCGAGGCGCACACTTTCTCGCTGCTCGTCACCGGCGTATTGAAAGCCGTCGCCGGACGTTCCAGACCCTATCTCGATCAGGGGAACGCGGTTTTCGGGTGGTTCGAGACGGAAAACAGCCGGTGGTCCCTGCCGTCCGGGCATGCGACGGCGGCATTCGCCATCTCTTCCGTCCTTTCGAAAAGAATCGACAACCCCTGGGCATCCGGCGGTTTGTTCGCGCTTTCCGGCGTTACCGTCCTGAACCGCATCTACGACGACAAGCACTGGCTCTCCGATACGATTCTCGGTGCGGCCATAGGCACCGCCATAGGCATGGCCGTGGGTGAGATGATCGACAATGAAGAGGAGGAGCGAAAGAAAGGGGGGCTCGAGGCTCTGGAGGAGCGCCCGGTCGACCTGCTGCGCTTTTCCGTGAGTTTCTGACCGGACGGATGCCGCTGCCGGAAGTCCCGTCAATCTGTTCCGGTCTGCAGGCGGCCTCTCTTCAATGGTGGTGCTTCAGCACCTCGACGATCTCCTGCGGTGTTTCGACGATTCTTTTCGCGCCGCTTTCCAGCAGTTCCTCGCCTGTTCTGAATCCCCACAGAACGCCGAGGGGATACATGCCGGCGGCCGTTGCGGTCAGCATATCGACCTCGCTGTCGCCGACGTAGAGCACCTCCTGCGGCGAGACGTTCATCGATGCGGCCATGTGGAGCGCGCCCTCGGGGTCGGGTTTGTGACCGATGCCCGGATGATGCCCCGTCACCTGGTCGAAGGTCCAGTCGCCGAGCAGCGTTTCGACGCAGAGTTTCGTGAACCTGTCGGGTTTGTTGGACAGGACGCCCATCTGCAGGGGCGAGGAGTCCAGCCAGTCGAGAAGGTCGTCTATTCCCGGATAGGGGCGGGTATGCAGCATCCATGTTTCGGCATAGTGCTCCCGCATTTCCCCCTGGAGTTTTTCGAAAAGCGCGGAATCCTCCCGGAGTTTTTCCGGCATGGCTTTTCTTACCAGTTCGTCCATGCCGTAACCGACAAGATAGCGGAATTCCTCCATGTCGTGCCGCGGGAGCCCGTTGTTTTCCAGCACGCTGTTCAGGGTGTTAGCCAGATCGGCAAGTGAGTCGAGCAGCGTTCCGTCGAGATCGAAAATAACCGCCTTGAACTTCATAGTCGATTCATTGTTTTCGTGACACGGCGAGAAAAACGGTATAGATCCGTTCTTTTCCCGCGCGATTGATTTTTTTTACCGATGCCGCCGTGGAGAAGGACAGGTCGCCGAATCCTTCCTCCCGAAGCATTGCGCCGAACGATTCCCTCCTGAAGCCGTGGTGCACCTCCTGGTTGTCGTCGTCGTGGAAGAAGCCGTCTTCCTCGTCGAGGTCGGCGATCGCAAGCCATCCGCCATCGACGAGCAGAGGCCTTGCCTGGCGTACGGCCAGCCGTGGGTCGACGATGTGATGGAAGGTCATGGCGCTGAAAACGAGATTGAAAGCGGCTTCCGGTTCACGGCCGCGCCCTACGGCGGAAATATCGCCGGTAACCGTTTCGATATTTCCGGGACCGATGGCGCTGATTTTCTCCTCCAGTACCCTCTGCATCTGTCGCGAGGTGTCGACAGCGGTCAGCGATGCGCTTTTTGCGGCCAGGGGAAGGGAGATGAGACCTGTGCCGCATCCTATTTCAAGTACCCGCCAGTCGTCGCTCAGCGGGACGTTCCTTTCGAGAGTTTCGAATATCCGTCGCGCAAGGTCGAGCCGGCGGGGATTTTCATCCCAGTTCCGGGCTGCCGCATCGAAACGTCCGCTGCTGTTCCAGGTCGAGGCCACGATCGCTCTGGTTTATGGTTGAGAGACAAGACGAAAGTACTAAAAAAAGTCATAACAGCGGTGAGAGAAGGAGGAAGAGCGCCGTCGCCCAGACCGCTCCGGTGACGTTCATGAGAAAGCCGAGCCTGAGAATGGTTTTCAGCGAGAGGTTTTCCATGCCGCCGAAAGCCAGCGCGTTGACCGGGGTGGCCAACGGGCTCATGAAGGCTCCCGATGCGGTGATGGTCACGAGCAGCAGCAGGATGAGCGGTTCGGCCGCGAACGCCGGGGTGGTGTCGAGGATCGCCGGGGCGAGCACCAGCAGGATGGTGGTGTTGTTGAAGATTTCCGTCAGAAAGATGGTCGAGACGCTCAGGACGCCGAAAAGCATCGCCGGACTCCTGAACGAGGCGAGCAGGCCGGAACCGGCCTTGCCGAGCGCCGAGTAGAGAATCCCGTCGATCCCGGGCGTGGATGGATTGTCGCCGAAGGAGATAAGGAAGAGCAGCAATGCGGCCGCCGTGCCCATCAGCAGCAGACCGAAATAGGGGATGTCGCGCATGATGAGGTTGATCGAAAGCACGGAGTTGAAATTGTAGACCGACAGCGAACGGAAAGACTCCCCGAAAAGAGGTTTCCAGATACCGTTGAGCATGAGCAGGAGAAGCCTGTCGAGGGCGAGGTGCAGGCCGCGCAGTGAAACACGGATGCGTTGTTCGGTCTGTTCCGCCGTTCTGGCGATGCACAGGAGAGGGAAGCAGGCGAGGAAGAAACACAGGAATACGATGTTTTTCAGGACATTGCGCCAGCCGACCGATTTTCTGGGAATGATGAAGCAGAAAAAAAGCAGACCGGTCAGGTAGATCAGAAAAGCGATATCGAGGGCGTTCAGGTCTCCGAGGACCGCCGGCGGCGCGATGACGGACTGTCCGGCGCTCAGGATGAATATGAGGGAAATATTGCTAATAAAGAAAATAAGCGGTTTTTTCGGCAACCGCCGGGGGTACTTTGCCTCCCGCTCCGTCCGCAGCTCTCCCGAGTCCGCCGGCAGATGCGCCATGAGCAGCCGCCAGGCGGCGAGCGCGAGGATAGCGGTTGCGGGAACGCCGATGACGAGCCAGGAAAAGAAGGTTATGCGGTTCGCTCCGGGCAGTCCGTGAAAGTCCGCGAACCCGGCGGCCACGATATTGAGGGCGTTTCCGGTGAGCGAAGCCATTCCTCCCGTGTTCGCACCGAAGATGAGGGCGCAGTAGAACAGCGCTCCGATGGTCCTGATCTGTTGTCTGTTCCTGACGAGCGACAAGAGCCTCCTCACGACCGGCAGCAGGGCGAGGACCACTACCGTGTTGGAGAAAAACATCGACAGGCCGTAGGAAAGCATGAGCGTCGTGCCGAGCAGTCCGCCCGTGGTGGCCCGTCCGTGATCGAGCATGTAGGCGATAGCCCTGTGGTGCGTTTTCGAGGCGATGAGGATCTGCGAGAGCAGGAAGCCGGAAACGAGAATCACGATATTCTGAAGCCAGTTCATGCGTTTGTCCGGGCTGCCGTCCCGGCCTTTCGGAGTTAACACAATATTCACCGGACCGTAACCATTCGCCAACAATGATTCGCGTTATTGATGATGTGTCCGTCGGCAACTTACGCAGCCCTTCATGAAAAACGCATCAGGTTCGGGATTTGCGGTGAAACAACCGTTCGGCAAGCTGCCGTTTCTGACGCCCGGCGAATCTTTTCTGCTGAGGCTGCTGATGATACCTGTTTTCTTTTTCGTCCGTGCCCGGGGTATCGAGCATATCCGCCACATAAATGGGCCGCTGATCTTTGCCTGCAACCACAACAATTCCCTCGAGTCCGTTCTCGTGCCCGCGTTTCTGACCTATCATTGCGGCGGTAGAAAGATAAGCTTTGTCGTCGACTGGATGTTCGGAAAAATTCCTTTTGCGGCAAGCCTTCTCGATCTGACCGACCCGATGTATGTCTATCACAAGAAATCGACCAGCAGGTTTATCGAGGCAGCAAGGCCGCGCGAACTGCCCTCGAAAGACGCGGTTTCACGCTGCTGCGAAAGACTCTCGGCGGGAAAACGCGTTGGCCTGTTTCCCGAAGGAAAGAGAAACCGCGATCCGTTCAGGCTGCTTGCCGGAAAAACCGGAGTCGGTCATATCGCGCTTCGTTCAGGTGTGCCGGTGGTCCCTGTCGGCATCGACTATGCCGTGCGCCGGAAAAAAGCCAGGATACCCGTTTTCGGAAGGATCATCCTCTCCATAGGAGAACCGTTATGCCTCGACGATCTTGTCCGTCTCTACAGGTCTTCGGACGAGACCCCGTCTTCCACGGCCCGGGCAAAACGTCACCGGCTGGCCGCACGGGCGACACGGCGCATCATGCAAAAGCTTTCCGGGCTTTGCGGGAAACGCTACGAGCCCCGGAATTCCACAGTGTCCGACCAAAAACAGCATCATCCCGGCAACCAAAACATCAGGGAGGAGCCATGTCCGGTATAACGGTAAACAAGGTATTGAGTGCCGAAGACCGCAAGGCCGCGCTCGGAATTGTCGAGCAGGTTTTTCTGCAGGAAAAGCAGTGGATCAGCGCGGCGGGGGAGCAGCTTCCCGAGGTGCTGGAGGGGAACGAACGGTTCTCGTGGTTTCTGGCGCGCTTCGACGGCAAACCCGCCGGCGTGCTCCGTCTTCTCTACGATCCCGTGCTGGAGCTTCCGGATGAGTACGATGTAAGGCTCCTGCCCGGGGTTGACATGGAAAGAATGAAACGGGAAGGGAGGTACGTGGAGATCGGCCGTTTCATGATCGGCGAATCCTACCGCAGGAATCCGAGAATCGCTCTCAGGCTCATGCGCACGGCCATCCGCGAGGTTATCGAAAGGGATTACACCCATTTCATCACCGATGTTTTCGAAGGCGAGAAGCATTCCCCTCTGAATTTCCATACGAGGGTGCTCGGTTTCGAGGTGATCGGCAAGCATCTTTTCGGCGACCTGAACTGCAGTTCGACAAGAATTATCCTGACGCTGGATATTCTCAAGGTCTACGGCAGAATCCGCAACAGCCGCAGCCGGGTCTACAGGGAACTGACCGAGGGTATCAGGGGGGTGCTCGAAAGGAAGCTGAGTTCCGCGGCGCAGTGATAACAAGAAACGACTAACCGGGGGAGTGTCCATGCTGAAACTCGAGGAACTGCGTAAAACCGCCAAATGTGAGATTTTCGTCGAGGAGGAAATCGCGAAGCACGATGTCAAGAAGGTGGAAGGGGTGGCCGATATTCTCATCGAGCTGTCGGGTAAGAAGGAATTGAAAAAAATCCTGCACATGCTCAGGGATTCCCGCTACCCCCATGTGGTGATCAATCGCAAGGGACGGGTGATTTTTCCTGAAAACCGCTATCACGGGGCGGTGATCGTGATGGACTGATCCGGGGTGCCGGTGCCTGTGTGTATTGTTACGAGATCTTTTCAGAGCTGTAACAATTCCTTAACACACCGAATGATAAATTAGCTGGCGTGAGGGCGATGAACGCCCGTGTTCATTTGAGTCTCGCAGCAACAGAATCACCAGACAAAAAATCCAAATCTGTTCCTACCATGAAAAAACTCACTTTGCTTTGCGTTCTTCTGCTGGCATCCGCGTGGAACACCGCGCATGCGGCGGACTGGAACTGGAAAGGCGATATCCGCTACCGTTACGAAATCACCGACGACGAAAACGAGATCGGGGATCACAACAGGGATCGCCACCGTCTTCGCGTCCGTTTCGGCGTGTTCCCCTGGATCACCGAGGAACTCTCCGCGGGTATTCAGCTTTCCACCGCAGGTGCGGGAGACCCGGTTTCGCGTAACCAGACGCTCGGCGACGGTTTCACCGCCAAGGACATCAACCTGAACCAGGCCTACATCGACTTCCATCCGATGGAACTCGGCCTGGACGGTAACGTGAACTTCATTCTCGGTAAGAGGGAAGTGAAGACCACGCTTATCCGTGAAAACGATCTGGTCTGGGACAGCGACCTCACGCTCGAAGGTCTGACCATCCAGTACGGCAAGGACGGCAAGAAGCAGAAATCCGGTCTCAACTTCGTCACCGGTTACTACTTCATCGACGAGGTCAACCATTACGAGCGCGATCCGTTCTTCTGGACGGCGCAGCTCGCCTATACCGGTGAAGCCGGCGATCTCGGCTTCATGCTCGGCGCCGGTTACTACGACTTCCACAACATCAGGGGCCGTGACGGCGGCGTGCTCGGCTTCGACGATGCCGACGGCGACACCTTCGGCAACTCCGATGCGACGACGGCCGGTGCGTACGATTACGACTACAACGTGCTCGAACTCTTCGGCGATGTGGGCGGCAAGTTCTCCGGCGGTCTTCCCTGGAAAGCGTACGGTCAGTATGTCATCAACGTTGCTGAAAGCGTCGACGAGGACGACGAGGGATACCTTATCGGCTTCAAGCTCGGCAAGGCCAAAAAGGTCGGGCAGTGGGAAATCGACGCCAACTACAGCTATCTTGAAAAAGACGCTGTGCTCGGCGCCTACACCGACTCCGACCGCTGGGGCGGCGGAACCGACGGTTCGGGCTTCGAGGTCGGTGCGACCTACCACCTTGTCCAGAACATGACCGTAGGACTGAAGTATCTCAATCACGAGCGCGGTATCGACAGCGATATCAGCCGCGAGATCTGGCAGGCCGACATGGTCGTCAAGTTCTGAGGCCCTTTTCTTGAATTTGTGTTGCTGTTCTTTCTCCGTGGGTGAGTTTCCAATGCTCATCTGAAGTGCCGTTACCGCTTCTTTTTCTTCCGGGGAAAAGAAGCGGTATTATTAAAAAAACTTGAATGTCTTGTTTTTCCAACGACTGTAAACCAACCAGGAACATTATCATGAAACTGATGAAAAAACTTTTCATGCTCGTGGCTGTGCTGAGCTTCGCCGCAGCAGGTCCGGCCCAGGCAAAGGATATCGTCATGGACGGTTCGACGACCGTCGGACCGATCGCGAAATCGTTCGCCGCATATTTTACCAAGACCACCGGTGTCCAGGTGACCGTCAGCGAATCAGGCAGCGGTAACGGTGCCAAGAGCCTCATCAACGGCGCCTGCGATATCGCCAACATGTCGCGCGCGATGAAAGACAAGGAAGTCGCCGCCGCCAAGGCCAAAGGCATCGATCCTGTCCAGCACGTGGTCGCCCTCGACGGTATCGCCGTTGTGGTTCATCCCAGCAACTACGTGTCCGCCCTGACCATCGAGCAGATCCGCGATATCTACATCGGCAAGGTCACCAACTGGAGCCAGGTCGGCGGTCCGAACGCGAAGATCGTCGTGATCCAGCGTGAATCCAACAGCGGTACGCAGGACTCCTTCAAGAGCCTTGTGGTCGGCAAGGGCAACGTGATCACCAAGGGTGCGGAAACCCAGGCCAGCAACGGCGCGGTCAAGAGCCGTGTCGGTTCCACTCCGGCGGCCATCGGTTTCATCGGTCTCGGCTTCGTCGACGATTCGGTCAAGCCGCTGAGCGTCAACGGCGTCAAGCCGAGCGTCATAACCGTCAAGGATGGTTCCTATGCGGTCGCCCGTCCTCTCTTCATGTACACGAACGGCCAGCCGACGGGCAACGTGAAGAAATTCATCGACCTGCCGAAAACCGAGGACGGCAAGCGCATGATCACCGAGCTCGGTTTCGTCAACAAGTACTGATTCCCGTCAGCCGCTGCCCTTTATGCGGCAGAGACGAGGAACAGCCGCCCGTGAACCGGGCGGCTGTTTTTTTTGCCCGGCAGATGTAACAGATTTGTAACAGGGAGGCCATTGCCAGCGTGCGGCGCAGACCCTACATTGTAAGCAATTGTCAAGACCGGCCCGACGAGACGATACGTTGCCGGATTTTCCGTTCAGCTCAGACAACGAGGTAGCCGATGGCTGATGCAACCACGCTTGAAAAAAAGAAGTCCGACATCTTTGTCGTCAGTCCCGAGAAGCTGAGGAGGCAGCGGGCGGCGAAATTCATCGGCGAAGGATTGCTGCTCGCGATCGCTTCGTTTGTGGCTATTGTCGTGCTCTTCATTTTCTACTTTGTTGCCATAGACGCCATTCCGTTCTTTCAGGAACGGGGGTTCGTCGAATTTTTCACCAGCACGGCCTGGTACCCCGCCGGCGATCCCGGCCAGTTCGGGGCGCTTGCCATTATTTACGGAAGCGCGATGGTCACCATCGGCTCCGCGCTCATAGCGGTTCCTCTCGGCATCGCCGCGGCGATCTGTCTCAGCGATGTGCTGCCGTTCTCGGTCCGGCAGTACGCAAAGCCGGTGATCGAGATGCTCGCGGCGATTCCCTCGGTCGCCTACGGCTTTTTCGCACTGGTCATTTTCGCTCCGCTCCTGCAGAACTTCGGGGGCACCATCCTGATGTGGGCATGGTGGCTTATCGCCGGTCCTTTCGTGCTGCTTGCGGTCATCGTCATCGCCGATGTGCTCTCTTCCGGCAGGGGGGACGAGTCGAAGGAGCGTCTGCTGCGGATCGTTTTCACCGTTCTGTTCGGCATCGCCGCCGTCGGGTTCCTCTACTGGGTCGGCAGGACGCTCAACGCCATAGAAATTCTCAGCGGCACCAACGCGCTCAACGTTTCGATCATCCTGAGCTTCATGGCGCTGCCGACGATCGTGAGTGTTTCCGAGGATTCGCTGCAGGCAGTGGGCAGGGAACTCCGGGAGGGCAGCTACGCCCTCGGCGCCACCAGGGCCGAAACGATCGTCAAGACAATCCTGCCCGCGGCAAGCAGCGGCATTCTCGCCGCAGTCATTCTCGGCATCATGCGTGCGCTCGGAGAGACGATGGTGGTCTGGATGGCCTCGGGCAATTCCTCGCAGGTTCCCGACCCCTGGTTCAATTATCTCGAATCGATACGGACACTGACGGCCACGATCGCCGGAGACATGGGCGAAGCGGACCAGGTGACCGGGTCGGCGCGCTACCATGTGCTCTTTGCAATGGGCCTTCTGCTGCTGATTTTCAGTTTCGTCAGTAATTTCATAAGCGAGCGTATCGTCGTCCGGCAGAGAAAGATACTCGCCGGCGAATGAGTTTTTCGCCATATCTGTCAGTTATCATTAAACCGCCGAATCATGGATCTCGGAACCAGAAAAATTCTTGACCGTTCGTTTACCGCCGTGGGCGTGACCTCGATCGTGCTCATGGCACTGGCCCTCTTGATCGTCATCGTGCCTATCTTCAGGGGGGGCATTGGTGCGCTCTATTTCCAGGGGACCGTCGAACACAGAAAACTCCAGTACGACCAGTTCGGCAAGGGAGACCCCGAAGAGCTTGCCTCCCAGGTCGCCGAGTCCGACAGGGCCCGTTCGGAGGTCTACCGCTTTCTCGATGCCTTCGAGACCGAGATGGAAGGCATGGATGCGGAAAAGGCCGGAGAGTACCGGCCCAAGTTCAGGAAGGTGAAGGAAATCCTCGCGCATCTTCTCGGGCCGCTGCCCGGCGAACGGGAGCCCATATTGCTTCGTTCGCAGTACGGCCGCACCCGATGGGAAAAGGCGGAGGAAACGCTGCACGACCTGCTGTTCGTCACCAAATGGGACTACTCGAACCCGAACGAGATGGCAAAGAAGTATTTCGTGCCCCGCTCGGACGAGTTCGCCGGAACGGCGCTCGCCGGCCTGTTTCCCTACGTGGAAAACAACCTGCGAGGCATGCTGCTTCCCGAGCCCACCTTCTACTGGGGTTTCATCACCAACAAGTCTCTCGATGCGCACATTTTCGGCGGGATATGGGCCGAGATACAGGGTACGTTCTTCCTGGCCGTCGGAGCGATGCTCTTCGCCTTTCCGCTCGGCGTTATCGCCGCCATCTATTTCACCGAATACGCCAAGGATAATTTCCTCACCAGCATGCTGCGCAGCGCGAACAGCACCCTGGCCGGCGTGCCGAGCATCGTGTTCGGTCTTTTCGGCCTGGCCTTCTTCATCAACACCATCAAGGTGTCCGAGTCGAAGAGCGTGATTGCAGGGTCGCTGACGCTGGCCATCATGATTCTGCCCACGATCATCAGGGCGGCCGAAGAGGCTATTCTCTCCGTGCCGAAAACCTACAAGGAAGCCTCTCTCGGTCTCGGATCGACGAAGTGGCGGACGATCGTGACGGTGATCCTGCCGGCGGCACTTCCCGGCATCATCACCGGCGGCATCATCAGTCTCGGACGTGCCGCCGGGGAGACGGCTCCGATCATTTTCACCGCGGCGGTCAGCGTCGGGGCCACCATCGGTCTCGCCGACGTGTTCACGTCCCCCACGCCGGCGCTTTCCTGGAATATCTACAATCTCGCGAGCGAGCACGAGGCGGCCAGCGAAATACGGCATGTGCAGTACGGCATGGTGCTCGCCCTGATATCGATCGTGCTCTTGCTCAACCTTTCGGCCATACTGCTGAGGGCCAGGATTTCGAAAAAATTAAAAGGGTAAACAATGCAAATGACTGCAGAAGCAAAGAATACAGCTACAGCAGGTGTTGCGAAGGACGGCACCGCCACACGTGATATTTTTCTGCCTCCCGACCGTGCGGAAGTCAAGGAGGGCGGCAAGCCGCATGTCGTGGCGAAGAACTTTTCGATTTTTTACGGAGATTTCGAGGCGGTTAGAAAAGTCAGCGCGGACATCCTGTCGAAGTACGTGACGGCGATCATCGGACCGAGCGGCTGCGGCAAAAGCACCTTTCTCCGGGCGATCAACAGGATGAACGACCTCATTCCGTCCTGCCATACCACCGGCACGCTCATGTTCGACGGCGAGGACATCTACGGGAAATACACCGACGAGGTGCTGCTCCGCAAAAAAATCGGCATGGTGTTCCAGAAACCCAACCCTTTTCCGAAATCAATCTTCGACAACATCGCCTACGGTCCCAGGCTGCACGGCGTGAATGACAAGAGGCTTCTTGAAGAGGTTGTCGAAAAAAGTCTCCGCAAGGCGGCTCTCTGGGACGAGGTCAGCGATCGGCTGGACAAGAACGCCCTCGGTCTGAGCGGCGGCCAGCAGCAGCGCCTCTGCGTGGCCAGGGCGCTTGCGGTCGAGCCCGATATCCTGCTTCTCGACGAGCCGACATCCGCGCTCGACCCGAAGGCAACGGCCAAGATCGAGGACCTTATCGAGGAATTGCGCGGCAGTTATACTATACTTATCGTTACGCATAACATGCAGCAGGCCTCCCGCGTTTCAGACCAAACGATGTTTTTCTACGAAGGCGATCTGGTTGAGTATGCGCCGACAAAACAGCTCTTCACCAATCCGAGGGATCAGGTGACAGAGGATTACATTACCGGAAGGTTCAGCTAACATCCACACTACTCAAATGGCCGACAGACCTGTTCACGAACACATCAAGGATCTATCCAGATCGCTGGTTATCCTTTCAGACAAGGTTCTGAAAAACTTCACCGGCGCGCTTGCGGCGATTCTGAGCACCGATACCCGGTCTCTCGAAAACGCGCGGCTCGCGGACGAGGAAATCGACGCTTCCGAAGTGAGGCTCGAGGAGCAGTGCCTTGTTTTTCTCGCCCTGCAGCAGCCGGTGGCGAAGGATCTCAGGACCATAATCACCATTCTCAAGATCAATACCGACCTTGAACGGATCGGCGATCTTGCGCTGCATATCTACGAACGTATCCCCGAGGTCGATTCGGAATTCATGGGCTCGTTCAGGTTCGATGAGATGGGCCGGATCGCCAGGGAAATGGTCCAGAAGTCGATTCAGGCATTCGTCAACAAGGACCGCAAGCTTGCCGACGAGGTCTGCCTGATGGATGAGCAGCTCGACACATTGCATCGGGATGTTTTCCGCCGCGCCTCCAACGAATTGAAACTGTCCGGGGACGACCCTGCCCAGCTGATCGTTGCCATGAGCATTTCGCGCTACATCGAACGCATCGGCGACCACGCCACGAGAATAGCCAGGGAGGTCATCTATCTCGTTACCGGTGAGATCGTGCGCCACAACGAAGGGTCGTTCGAGAAGTTCATCCAGTCCCTCAAGGACTGACTGCCGGAGACGATCCGGGGTGAAAGACCAGATGCAGGAGCCGGGCCGGGCACCAGCCCCGGTACCGGTTCTTTTTCATTTTTTTTCTTGGATTTAATCCCGCCGCACAGCTAAATTGACTGCACTTCGGATTATATCTTCTCTTCATCAACAGTATACTGTGTATTGAATCATGGCAAAACTACTGGGTAAAATGTTCGGTGCGGGCAATGCTCCGAAAAGTACCGGGAAGGTACACCGACCGGATGCTTTCACTATCAAGATAGATCCTGAGAAGTTCTCTCTCGCGACAAAGCCCTCCGGCCCGGTACATGAGCAGATGGAGACCCTCAAGCAGAAACTGACGAAACTTTCATCGAACGTCGAAAACAACCTCATGCTCGCCATCAGGGCATCGACGAAGAAGAACAGCGACCTTGCCCAGTCGGCATTCGAGTTCGACAAGGAGTATATCCAGAAAGGAAAGTTCGAGGTGGAGTACCTCTGCCTGGCCTACGGCAACTTCCAGGAGCTGGAGGAAAAAGATCGCAAGACCGTCGAGACGGCCCGTGAGATCATGCAGAAGCTCGAAGTGCTCGGCCAGTATGCGCTGAACATCGCCAACAAGACCGAATATATCAGGCTCGCCAATCCGGAAATACTGCACCGGGACGAATACGATCTGAAGCCGATGGGGGACGATACCGCGGAGATGATCAAAAAGGCGGTCGAGGCCTTCGCCAGCGGCAACAGCAAGCACGCACGTGAAACGCTCGACATGATGAAGAAGATCGATGAGATATACCACAAGGCGGTCGCGAAACTCAAAGCCGAAGTCAACGACCAGAACATCATCAATTCCACGGGTATTCTGTCGGTCGTCGAACATGTGAAAATGTCGGCGGACATTTCCTGCGAAATTGCCGGAAAGCTTCTGTAGCGTTGAAAGCTTTTCTGCCGTTTTTCCGCAGCTTCAGGCAAAAAGGGCGAATCGGTATTCGCCCTTTTTGCTGTTCTCCGGTTCCTCTCCGGGAAGTTTCGCACCCTCGACGGCAAATTCTTTTTTCGGCACTATGAACCTTTTCAGAGAGAATACTCCCATACTGCTGATCTGCAGGGTAGTGCTCGCTTTTTCCTGGATATATCAGGGCGCGGTTCCCAAAATCGCCTGCCAGAGCCCCGGCGAGGTCGAGCTTCTCGGTCATGTCGTGGAAGTGTACGAACTGGCCTGTTCGCTTGTTACCTGGATGGGATACGGCGAGATCCTCTTCGGGCTTCTGCTGCTCTTTACCTTCCGGGGTTGGGTCTTCCTGCTTAATGTTTTAGCTTTATTCTTGCTTCTGGTATACGTTGCGGTGTTCCAGGCCGACCTGTTCACGCTGCCGTTCAACCCGCTGACCCTGAACGTATCGCTGATAGGGGTTTCCCTGATAGCCTTCATGGAACTCTCAAAAATGCATCGTTTTGGAAAACGCTGAAACGAAAAGACTCGATATAGAGCTGGGCTCGATCGCGCGGATATTCCTGTCGGTTTCGGTCACGCTCGTCACCGTCGCCGTTTTTCTCGGCGCCCTCGGCGCATGGACGGGAAGCGATGTGCTGCATACCCTTCATCCGTACATATTCTTTACCGGTTTCGGAAACCTGGCGATACTGATCCTGAACCGTTACCTCACCTCGGCGATCTATCCCGAACTCGCCATCGATACCGAAAAGCAGATGCGCTATATCTACGGCGTACTGTTCGCCGTACTGCTCGTCTCCCTTTCCGTCTGGCAGCACTGGCCCCTGCTGAAGGCCTTTGCCGGTCTCCTGCTGATGGTCATCGTGCTTTCTCCCCTGCGGGAAATCCTTTCCACGCTTTCCCTCGGGAAGATCTGGAAAGAGGTGTCGGTCCGCTACTATATCTTCGACGTTCTCTTCCTGCTCAACGCGAATCTCGGCCTGTTCACCCTCGGTCTCAAGGAGGCTTTTCCCGATGCCGGGCTCATTCCTTTCTTCGTGACCCAGTCGGCCTACTTTCTCGGCTCCTCCTTTCCCCTGAGCATAAGCGTCATGGGATTTCTCTATACCTATGTCTGGAGCCGCTCTCCGAAAAGGGAGATCATACAGCAGTTTTTCAGTATCTGGTTCTATATTTTCGTGGGCGGCGTGCTGGTTTTCCTGATCGTCATCCTGATGGGCAACTACCTGGGAATGATGCTGGTCAGCCATCTGCTCACCCTCGGCGTCATCGCCCTGCTCGCCGGTTTCGCCCGGTATCTCTACGGCTTTTTCCATTCGCGGTTCCGGCATCCCGCGCTTGCCTTTCTGCTCTCCGGCCTCGCCATGCTGCTGGCGACGAGCGCCTACGGGATCATGAACATCTACTTTTTCAGGCCGTTCGGTTCCTTCCCCCCCATCAGGGAGGATATGATGTGGATCTACCATTCACACACCCATGCGGCGCTGCTCGGCTGGATAACCTTTTCGTTCATCGGGATGGTCTACATCGTCATCCCGGCCATCGTCCGGGGCGGCTCGCTCGATATTCTCCGTTCGGAAGAGGCGCTTTCACGGCTGCTGCCGGAGGGGAATTTTTCCGCCGCTTTCAGGCAGCTTACCGTCGCCCTGCTTTCGGCAACCGCCGTTCTGCTGGGATTTTTCATCGAAAGCGACCTGCTGCTCGCCCTTGCGGGCCTGGTTTACGGAGGGGCGGTCTACTACTCGAGAAAAAACCTCAACGACGCTTTCAGCCGGCAACGTCGGAAAAAAAAGAATAAATCATGATCAGGTTCAGGATTGCGGCGCTTCTTTTCATCGTGGCGACCATGGTGGGCCTGCCCGGAAACAGGGCATACTCCTTTGACGAGAAGCAGGCCGGGGTACTGCGGGAGAGCGTCCGGGAATGGAACCGCATGAGGCGGGAGAATCCGCGGCAGCCTGTCGATCTCAGCGGCATACGGCTGAACGGAAAGAACCTCAGGGGCGCGGATCTGGCCAACGCCGACCTTCGCGGCGCGGACCTGGGGGGCTCGGACCTGAGCGACGCCGATCTTCGCGGCGCCATGCTCGACAGCACGTCACTCCGCAAAACACTTTTCTACGATGCGGACCTCAGAGGCGCCTCCCTGCGGGGGGCAAGCATGGAGCATGCGGGGATGGCCGGCGCGGATCTCAGGGAAGCCCTGCTTGACGGGGCCGTGTTCATGAGGGCCGATCTGTCGGGATGCCTGCTTCGCGGCGCCCTGCTCAGGGGCGTGGATTTTCGCGCGGCCGATCTCCGCGCGGCCGATCTTGCCGGCGCCGATCTCGACGGCGCCTATCTCTGGCGTGCCGATCTTGACGGCGCCAATCTTTCCGGAGCGAAGGTTACGGCCATTACCGTGCTCGAGACCGGCAAAAAGGCATCTCCCGGCTGGGCCGGGGAACACGGCGCGTTGTTCGTCAAGCAGTCCGAAGCACGGGTTGTCGAGAAGAAAGAGCAAAAGAAGGACCTTCCGGCCGGGAGTTCCGGAGCGGCGATATCCACGGACTGGCCGGACAACCCCGTGCAGCAGAAGATCCGCTTCGGCGTGACGCGCCAGCAGGCCCCGCGGCTCACCTACGACGTGCATCAGCATGAAATGCTGACGGATAACCTGAAGGCGTGGAACCGTATGCGCGAAGCGCAGCCGGAAGCGCCGGTGCGCCTTTCCGGCTCGAAACTGAACAGGAAAATGCTCGACGGGGCGAATCTCCGCAATGCCGATATGAGCGGCGCGCAGCTAAAGGGTGCCGACCTCGTCAATGCCGACCTGCGCGGGGCGAACCTCAGCGGAGCGAATCTTCGCGAGGCGGACCTGACGAAGGCCGACCTCAGGGGCGCCGATCTCAGGGGAGCCTATCTCTGGAGGGCGAACCTGAGCTGGACGGAGACCGGCGGCGTGATCGTCGATTCCCGGACGGTTCTGGAAACCGGCAGGAACGCAACCCCTGAATGGGCGGACAAACACGGAGCCTTGTACCGCGGACAGGTTCCCGCCATGCAGCAATGACCGTAAATATCCGACGAGATGAAAACTACAGGCGAACCGCTGGTGTCGGTTACCATTCCCATGTACAACAACGAGAGGTTCATCGGCGAGACCGTCGAATCCATACTTTCGCAGACCTACGCCAATTTCGAACTTCTTGTTTACGACGATAATTCAACCGACGCTTCCTTCGACATAGTGAGTTCGTTCCGCGACCCGAGAATGAAGGTGTTCAGAAACGCCAGGAATCTCGGCCCGGAAGGAAACTGGAACAGGGCGGTCAGCAATGTCAAGGGGAAATACGTCAAGCTGATATGCGGCGACGATGTGCTCTATCCGGAATGCCTCGAACGGCAGGTCGGGGTTTTCGAGGAACGGCAGGGCGCGGGAATCAGTCTCGTCTGCACCCAGCGGACGATCATCGACCCGGAGGGCAAGCCGCTCATCAAAAAGGTCAACCTGATCGAGGGCGGCAGGCACGAAGCGGTCGGTGTAAGCCGAAAGCTTATCCGCATGGGAACGAATATCCTCGGTGAACCGGTCTGCGGCCTCTATCCGGCCGATCTTCTCCGGCTTACCAGGGGCTACAGCGCCAGGGTGCCCTATACCATCGATCTCGACTTCTGGATGCAGCTCCTGGCCCTTGGCGACCTCTACATGATCGACGAGCCGCTCTGCGCGTTCAGGATTTCCGACGAGTCCTGGTCTTCAAGGATCGGGGACCAGCGGTATCACCATTTCATCGAGTTCATGGAAGACACTGCGGCCGAAAAAAAGTTTCAGATCACCGATCTCGATCTTTTTATCGGAAAGATCAACTGTGCGCTTCATTCCGTGACAAGCACCGTCGGCTTCAAGCTTTTCGCCGGCTCCTCACAGGAAAACGGTTCGCACGCATAGCAATCGGAAAACATGCGGCGCGTCCTGATTTCGGACGGCAACGTTTCTGGGAAGACAAGCTTTTTTTGCGGATATTACAGTAAAACAAGGCCTTACGCGAAGGCTTCCTTTCCCTTTGCTCACGGGTGCTTCTCTCTGTCGACGCGGCTGCGCAGCAGCCGGATTGCGTCACGGGTACAGGGAGACGCCCTCATCCACAAGGAGTGAACCATGTCTGTACAGTCGGCAAAAGAGTTCCTCGAAAAAATCACCTCGGACGATGCTTTCCGTCATTCCCTGATCAGCGAACTGGCCCGGTTCAGGTCCGAGCTCGTGGCCAGGGAAGGTTTTCATTTCAACGAAATGGAGCTCGAAGAGGCGAAGTCCTCCCTGTCTTCGGGCGTTCTCGGACAGGTCCCGGGGTGGTTCTGCGACGTTGAGGAGAGCGGCGGTCCCTACAAGGGGCGCAAATGCGGCGGCGGACTCTGGCATTGACGGATTTTCAGCAGTACCAGCGACAGCAAGCGCGGCCGGAAAGGAGTGCGGCCGTTTCCCGATAATCAGCAAACCCCCTTTCCCATGGACCCGATCTGCATCGACAATTACTGTTTCAACCACATCCACATCTGGATCCAGTACCACTACGCCGTTCCGCAGTTCGTGGAAGTGGCCATCGAGGTTTTTTATCCGAAGGATCGCGAGGCCAACGGTCTCGTCATGTTCAATCACGGATTTCTCATCGGTGTCGACCTGCTGTATTACCCGAAGAAAATCCTCGAAGCATTCACGAACGACAATCCGCTTTTCGGCGTCCATCCTTCCTCGTATTACAACTATTCCAGCGCCCTCGTCGAGAAGCACTGGGCGATGGCCTACGTCACGTCGACGCACATGCAGGCCCAGGGCATTCCCTGGACGGATTTCGGCGGAAACCCCAGGGTGGGCCAGGAAGCCTACGCCGCGGCTTCGTACCTGATGCGTTACGGGGTTACGGACGAATTCTACAAGGCCGAGAAGAAGTACGAAAACACCGCGTTCTTCAAGCCTCAGGAGGTCGAAGCCGCACGCTTCATGCGGTCGAACAACGTGATTTTCGCCGGCCACTCCGTCGGCGGAGCGCACGCCCAGGCCGCGGCGACCGGATTCGAGACGCTGCAGAAGATCGGGGCGGAACAGTGCAAGTACTTCGATCCGGTGATCTACGACCGTGAATTCCTTCCGAAATACTCGGAACGGATGTCCCGCTGGGCGCCCGGGGAACGGGCCAACCCCGTCGGGCTGGTGCAGCTTTCGCCCGTGGACCAGAAGGTCCCGCTTATCGGCCCGGGCATGGAAAAGTACCGCAGGGTGCTCGCCGAACGGGAGATGCCCATGCTCATGGTCGTGGGAGAGTGCGACAGCGCCAGCCTCGAGGATTCGACCCCTCCGGCATGGTCCGCGGATCCCGGCGTGGAAACGGAATTCACGCAGGAGTCACCGGAAGGGAGCGATTCGTGGGCCGTGGTGGCCAACGTCGAGCACGGCAGCCATTGCGGCTACCTCACGAAGAAGAGCGATTTGTGCAGCATGGCCGACCGCAACTCCGGTGCATGCAAGGAAGGTACGCCGACCTGGAAAGCCGGGGGAGAGGAATCCCTTTTCACCACCGAGCTGTTCAAAAAATTCATCGATCTCTATCCCGACGGGGGCGTGTTCCAGGGCGATTTCAAGAAATGGATCCACAGCGATTTCATCAAGTGGCTCAACAGGGAAAACCCCTTCGGCGAGATCAAACTGGTGCCGTTCGACGACGGCAAGTACATCCAGTACGCCTCCCGAGGCGGCTGCCCCCCGCTGGAAGGGAAGAAGGGCGGGTGATTGTTGATTTGTTGAATCGTTGAACTGTTGAATTGTTGGGCGAACCGGTGGGTTCGCCCTTTTTTTTGCCAGAGGATTCTGC